>JGI24158J21664_10002496_pt1 | contig 22364 bp, 14 predicted proteins | sample Ectturendosymbi3_FD_21664 | JGI IMG/M metagenome (IMG submission 21664)
TCCAGCCCAGATTGGGGTTTGTGGGTGCTTAAATTTTTCACCAATTTTCGGTGTTTTGTCCATAATTTCGGCTACAGATATGCTACAAAGTCATTCAAGGCTCTAAAGATTAGGATTTTGGCCTAGTTTCCGAAAAAATCTTGAGCCATAATAATGGCTCAATAGGTTGGGGCCCAGGGCCAGGTAAAGGTTGCCAAAAACAATCCCACTTGTGGCGCTCCCCAACAAAAAACCCCAACAAAAATGAAAAATTTTTTTCCGATTTCGACTGCAAGACTTGCTGAATCTGTAGAAGGTTTGAACAGCTCTCTAGCTCAATCGCCTGGCGAGTTATAGGATTGCAAATCTCTGCATGGAATGTGGTTTTCAGGAGAGTTAAATGGTTAAAATATCTTGGCTTATTAGGGCTAGTTAGGTTGTTAACCTTCTCCCACAACATTGTTTGAAATGACTTGGCTTATTAGGGTTACTTGGCCTTCATCTACTCATTATTTACCTGTAAATTTGTCATTTACTGTACTGATGGCATCATAGTTAAGAGCTGTGTTAAGATTGTTTGCACATTGAGTGGAAGCAGGCAGGTTTGAATTGGGCCCATAATGCTCTGTGTAATACGTATATGTTTTTAGTGTTAAGGTACTCTTATTAATGTCTAAGAAACCAATGGGTTACAAGAAAATTAGAACCACAAAACCACAAGGCAAATAACAAACAAATACAAAAACCAATCAGAGGCAGGGGTACACAAACAGTAAATTGTTCAGTGGCAAAAGCTCTGCTGGGGATATTTTGCTATTCGAACCATATCCAGCTTTGTCCACATATTATTCACTAAGTTTGTGACGCTAACAGTACAGTGAGCCTGGTCAAGTAGAAAGTGTCTATTCTTGCTGTGCGAATAGTTGTCGGTTTGGCTCTCACAATTGTTGCTTTGGCTTTGCTATTAGAGGTGACACTTTTGGTGAGAGCTTTTGTACAAAAAATTTGTGTACTTTTTTGAAAAGTTTCGAAAACCAGACATGGGTTTGCATTTTGGATTAAGGTTAAGGTTTATAGTTAAATGGTTAGGTTTAGCATTTTAGGTCTCATGATATGGACAATAAGCTAATCCAAGTGTATTGTCCTTGTCAAGTGGCCAATTCAACCAGTCGGGTTCAGCTAAGGACAAAATATCTCCAGCAATGCTTTTGTCGCTGATGGCAAAATTGAGACTGCATGAATTGTTTGGTCGCTATAAATGCTGACAAAGCTGCAAAGCATGTACGTAACACAGATGGTGGGCACACAATGGATGAAGTGTTGAGGTATGTACAAATGAACAAGTGAGGCATGCAGCATGCACGTATGTGAAGGAAGTAAGATACAGTAGAGGTTCTGAGGCAGCAAGGAATGTGACTACTGTGACATTGCTGGCATGTAGCAAAGGCCAAAAAACAATGTTTATGCAAAGAAATTATGAAGAAGCAATATAATTACCCACAATGTTTCTACCTCTGCTTATTATCTGGTTTTACCTCTGTTTATTCAACCTTATTTGGTGGTGCTTTGTGCTTAGTGGGACCCACACACAACTGTGGTACTCAACTATGGTCTGTGGGTAATTATATTACATATTCATGATTTTTGTGGATAAAAATCATTTTTGCCATTGCTTATGTTTGGATATGTTATGTCCATTCCACTGCTCTCCAGCTCATAACCCTTATTGTTGCTTCTCTCACCTGTGTGCATGATTCACTTGCTCATCTGTACATGCCCCAACCCTTCACCCATTGCTTGCCTGCCATCATCTGCGTTATGTGATTGTTGTGTATATGATTTAACAATAATGTTTCTGTAATATCTGCTACCCTGCATTCATTAATGTATATTATTATGTTTTTCATGCTGTACGTTCCGAACCAACAGTCATACAATTACCCATGGACTCTAATGAAGTACCACTACCACAGTAATAAAAAAATAATCCAATAAATGTTGAGTGCATGAAAAACAAAATATGGTTATTTGTTGATTGGAGTGTTCTACAAACGATAATATTTCATTCACACTGCCATGTTATACATCCATTCTGGGTTTGTTTTTTCGGTTATAGACATATATATATATTTTTTTTAATGAGTAAAAAAATATAGGTTGATTCAGTCGTAATGCCTAGAGAGATAGGCTAGTGAATACTGTTACATTGAGTTTTAATACCATTTTGGGACAAATGACCAAAATGTCTCAGCNAAAAACGAAACCTAGCATCCACTTATCACACATCTGATGTTAGAGCCGTGGCATTGACATTAGGAAATTNGGTGAGATCTGTTTNCTATATTGACTTGATAATTTAATATCATCACAAAACTGATTAAAAAATAGTGAGCAATCTTGTATAGTAGTAACTGTTATGAGCAATCCTACACAGATTATATACACAGTATGTTAAGAAATGATGAGAGGTATTGCTATTCAACACAACAGTTCTACTATGTTTGCTTTTGTCATGGTGTCATAGACAAAACCTCAATGAAAGTTGATTTTAAATGGTAAGAATCCAGACATAGTATTTGTTTTTTTCAACTNGGCTTGAAACTGTATCTTCTCTTGAGTTCCACATTTAAAATAATTATTTTTTGTGATCCTTTATACCTACTGTTTTTTTCATGGTTTGAATCATATNAAAATTATTTATAAATGATAAGACTATCATTCATTTTGCTTCTAAAATCCACTGATGAGCAATTATTGTTCTGCTTTTAAGTTGAAATGCTTGTGCTAGTTTTAGCTATAAAGTATACAAATTCACTTTGTTGTTCTATTTATGTGTTGGGTTGTTGTTTCTAATGCTAAAACAAACAAAAACTGAAGCATCCTTAGTTTAATCATATNAAGCAATTATATNTTCAAAAGAGTTTGATTTTTAAGGTTGTTTGTTNTAAGTTTTTGTTTGCGTTTTTTAAAACTTGCAATGAAAGCACATTTTTTTGTACAAAACTTGAAAACTGATTTAAAAATACATTGCAAAAGAAATAAATTCATTACCACCTCATAATTTTGTTAGTTTATGTGGTTCTTCACATTTCAAGGTGATTGGTGAACTGATTATTACATTTTTGTGTCTAAGCTGTTCCAAGAGTGATTCACATCATTACTAGGGCCCTTTTCATGATCTAGAAAACTTGATGATATGACTTTACTTTTCAGAAAATATGACTTTATATGACAAAACAAAAATGACTGAGCTGTTTTTTTGATCACTTTTTGATAGTAGACCAAAATGTTTTTGAAATAACCGAAAAAAATTAAGTCATTTTGGTCAGAATGTCTGAATATATAGGCGGAATGAACACTGCTATTGCAAGTTTTAATACAACTGTGGGGCAAATGACTGAAACGTCTCATTGACTAAAATGTCTCAGCAAAAAAACAAAAAACAGACTGAGCTATAAAATACAGCTACTGTACAGAAAGCATTTTCAGCGAATATAGAGCAAGAGATGGTAGCCCATGGTTTGTTGAAACCTCACTAAAATAAACCACTCAAAACATGAGCAGAACATATAGTTTCGTTTGAAGCAAATTGAAAACATGTACGGACATTGGTTTATTTCTTTAGGACAGCAAGAACATGCATTTTAGGCAGTGCAATACATTTCATCCAAATAACTTGGTTCACCTATGTCTCTGCCAACATTTGCAAGGTGTCCAAATGGGTTCACAAGATGCAGCTTAGACCTAGCGATATAGTAGTTTCACTAGATATTTTGAAATTGTTTTAATGGTTTGCTTATTGAATTAGGTTGAAAATATGAGTTTATGACCTAACATGGAAAATATGACTTTTTAAGGACTTAACACTTTGGCGTATGGCCGGTTTTAATGATTTTCACGAAACAACAACAGATTGCATGTGGTGTTGCACACGCGTAACTGGCTTTGCGCGTGCAAAAGTTGTAGAGAGCTGTTCAAAGGCTCAAAAGATGTGGCAAGTCTTCTAGTCTGTACTCGAAAAAAATTTATGGTTGGAGGTTGCGGATTTTTTGTGAGTGACGTCATAAGTGGAGGACTTTTAGGCCACCTTGGCCCACTTCTCATGGCCCTGGCTCAAACTATTAGACGGTAGTATTTCACTGAAGTTTTTATTGGAAACTAGGCTATAATCTGAGTTTTTCGATACTTTGGATGACCTGGTAGGGTTTCGGATTCAAAAGTTACGATCTAAAGTAATAAAAATATTTGACTAATTAGTTAATTAGATAATTAATTTGTTTATTTTAGATCGTAACATTTGATCCAGAAATGCTAGAAAGTCGATCAAAGACTCAAAAGACTTGGAGTCGAGCCTAGTTTCCAATACAAACTTCAGAAAAATACTTTGGCTTAGCAGTTGAGCCCTAGGCCAGGTAACATGAGCCAAAATGCCCCAAAAACTACTTCACTTATGACGTCACTCACAAAAAACCTGCAACCCCCAACCAAAAATTTTTTTCAAGTGCAGACTAGAAGACTGGTTGATCCGTTTGAGCCATTGAACAGCTCTCTGGCGCAATCAGCTGAGGAGATATGGCATTGGTAAGGCAACCAAAAACTGCTGGTTTTAGGCCGAAATCTAGGTACGATATATTCGTACGGCTGCTCTCAAAGTGTTAATAACTTTGGCTATGGACACTGTAGGGATGCGATTTTTGTTTTAACATTTGTTTCATTTCTTCTGAAACACAGAAAAAGTATGACTTGCATGACTTTTAATGGCGCTAATCATAACCCAGTGAAGAAATATTAGTGATGCATACATTTTCTAAAAAATTATGTATTCAAGGGTATAATGAACATGATCTTGTGTGCTCTTATAAAATCTTGTAGAAAAAGCAAGGCCTTTTTTAAAATCTTGTTAAAATCCTACATTTTGTGGCAAACTGGTGTGGTCCTTTATTGAAACATCTTGGTAAAGACTCATAATGAGTGCATCCATTTCCCAATCTATGTGCTATCAGGGTTGATGTAATAAAATTGACCCAAAAAAACACCTGTTTTTTTTTAAGCCCACTTAAACCCAATAAAACCACCAAAAAATCTACTCTACTTATCGTTTGAAAAATCTCCTATGAAGTAAAAAGTAAAATAAGCAGCGCACTTGTACAATTCACTGTAATTTCTTTTTAATCAAACAAAATAAACAGCCACGAAATTGGATGGTCTTGAAAATAGAAAAGAATAATTCGAACAGTTGGAGGAAATCCTAGTGGTTATTTTCATCAGCTCTGTAAAATTGGTATATTTTAATCAATTTGTATGCCTTCTCTGCATCCAAACTCTTTGTGATGTTGGGCCATATCAAACCATATGTTGAAAAACACTCTGTAGATGCTGAACTAGCAGGGCATGCACATAAACTTGACATGAAACAGCAGAGGTAGTATGGGAGTGATTTTTCTCTGTTTGCTGTGTGCATGCTTGCCAAGCCTTACTACTTTTCACTCCAACAACACTTCATGAAAACAAAGGTGGGGTACATTTCTTTACCTTTTGAATGCCAAAACAAGTTATTACATACAATACTATTTACAATAATAACAAGTTATTATCATGTAATTTTGAAAATGGTGACATGGCATGATGCAATAAAAGCAATTGAGAATGTTTTATTTGATTTTCTTAAAAAAAGAACCAAAGTATGTTTCTCCTTAACAAACCCAAACAACTGTTTATTAAAACACAAAACAAAAACAAGTAGGTGGGTTGTATTTTTTTGAAAAAATCTGGGTTTTTCTCAACCCTGCGTGCTATGCTTGTAATGTGATTCTTTATTTGTGTTAAGACTGTTCAACTTGTTACTTGGCTCTTTTGATGCCAGGTATTTGAGAGAAGAAAATCTGCCGTCTACCGGTCACTCCAACACAGTTGATTGCAGTTGTGATAATAGGCAAAGCAGATAGGTCATGGTGTTTGCAGACAGATCAAATATGGCTGCCATTGCATCAATCACCGGTGGCCAGTTAATTGTGCATTAATCTTGATTGACATCAAGATTGAGAGTAAGCAACAATCCTGATCGGATCGTGATAGAATCTGAGCTGGTAAATCTGATCACATTCACCTGGTGAACCCAGAAGCATACCTGGTATCGAAAGTGTTTGAGTGGGTAATGTTGTAACTCTATAAATAATTTTTGTTTGGCTGTATGTTTTTTAATTTATGAACAATTCTGGAACTAAGGAAACATTACAAATTTTTGAAAAACTACATCTCTCACCCATTCTAGTTAGCCAAATAATAATGGCTCTTACATTTCAGGATTAACTGAAGGTGTTTATGAATTAGAGATTTTCCCCCTCACAAGCATGCATCTTGCTAATTGTGCAATAATTCCATTTATCAGAATACTACCTTCGTTTCACTCATGCTAATTAATGACAGTGCACTTCACTNAGTTTTTGTGAAGAAGCTGAAAGCTCAGCATCACTGATGTGTGTGCAACTAAATTTTTAAAAATTTATGTGTTAAGATTTTTGCTGCTGTTAAAGCTTCTTAAACAGCTTTTTGTAACTTCTTTAACAAGGAAGAACATGTTGATTGATACTTTTTTGTTGTGAAGCCCAATAACTTGTTAATGCATGTGTAACCATTGACCTTTGTAACAAATGCTACTACAAAAAGCACTTTTGTCATAGCTCTTTGTTCAGTAAAATGCTTCACTTCATATATTTTTTTGGACATGTCAAATGTGTTTTCTAGAAGATTGTTTTCTAGGCTCTATTTTGTGTTAGAATAAAATATAGAATGTGGTGCAATAAACCTTTTGTGAATTTGTCATGCAAACAAATTATAACTTATCATACTATTCGATTGATTTCTTCCTTTCACCTTGGTTTGCTCCTTGATCTCAAATTTTTTGAAGGTATTTGTTGCAAAATCTTAAACTGTAAAATTGTACAGTAAAACTTGTTTTCACGATTCTCTTATTGAAATAAAACTTCAATGTATTTGGACAACTCAGTTTCTTGAAGTTTATATAAGCGGCATGTAGGAATTGGACCAGCATTGATTTGTTTAATATACAAAAAGTTTTGTTATGCACAACCATACTTCATTTGAAAATCTATCAATACACCACCCCACGCATCAACTGGCTTGATAAACAATATGTGGAAGCATCTACACAATATTTGATGTGTGAAAGCATTAAGTCTTGAATTTTTTACTAAGCAAACATTGATATTCATCTCTTGAACTAACTGGGAATATTGTTGTCAATATAATTTTATGAGAGACTGGTGATGTTGTGATTATAAAATGTATCTGTGACAAAATTAATGCAAAGGACAGGTTGCACTGAACTTGGAGGGATTGGACATTTATTATGAAGACACTTTGTCCAGAAGTAGGGCTTGGTTTCTAAATGAGGTGTTAAGAATACATTGAGGTCCACCTAGAATTAGTATGCTCCTCATCACCAAAAAACGCAACACTTGCAGGTAATGCGGTTGTCTTTAGCACTCTCTATCTCGCAAGATTAACTGTCAGGTTACTAAATGAAAAAAAATAAGTCTGAACTATGATTATTGCATTGGAATAACTTTAAGCAAGTCTGTTTTTTGCTTTGTCAGACTGAAGAAAAATGTCATGAAATGACAAGTGGATATTTGCATTGTTTTGCTCACAACATGCAAATAAATTTCTAGGAAAATTTTTATAATTAATTATTGTGAGCAAAGAGCAAGTTACCATCCTGAAATATTGAGAGTAATCTTTTTACGGAATTTAAGGTAACCCTTGGTTTCAAGATAGCCAACAATGATTTTGTGCTAATTGTTGGAAGGAGTTGGATTTTACTGAAAATTTTATGGGGATTAGAAATTTAGAATTATAGGATATATGATAAGTTATTTTGGAGGAAAAAAAATTTTGCTGCTATAAAAGTGTTGTCTTATCTGAAGGACTTGCTATTAAATATACCTTCATTGATAGATTACATTAGAGTGAAAACATTGCCAGTGCAATTCTGAACATCATTCTTTTGTGATGGGTCTCTTGGACTTTGAAGGCGAACCTTTGGAATGGAAAGATTTAGAACCATATGTGGATCATGTCAAAAAGCACGGAATTATTCAATTTTTGAACAACTATGAACGATTGAAAAAACGCCCAGAGGACATATTGAAATGGGGTGATGAGGTATGGTGGTATATTTATGTTACATTAAATGCTTGCGTTGAATGGCATGGAATGAATCTGATGTTATTCTGTGTCTATAATCAGAAGATGCTTTTTAAAATATTTTTAATGACCCTGCTTAAATAAAACTGCAGCACTTGTGAAAGGATAATTGAAAGATAACTGTGTGAAAAAGTATGGATGCATTTTTTGAAAAAATAAGCAATTCATTTAACTGCGTTGCATTCACATTGTGTGCGCAAGAACAAATGCTAAAATGCTGCTATTTGATTTGATGTATGTTTTTATCAGTGGGGTCTGGTATTGTGAGTTGGACATCAACATCGAATCATGCACAGTTTCTATGTTTGCTTGTTGAGTTCAGGTTGAATATATGATTGTGCGATTTGATCATGCTCACAAGAAGGTTCGCCTGTCCTTGCGTGGGGAAGACATATGCAAAGAACTGCAGGAGAAGGAAAAGAAAAAGGCCAAAAAGTAGGCACATAGACGCAATTTGTGGATGTTTCATAATCATATTCACGTAATGAGCTCATCAAGACAAACGTTTTTGGTCTTGGAAACGTCATGTTTCTTTTTAACATTTGTGTGGAATTTGCAGCGGACCGTTATCTTCATTTGTTTTTGCATACTCGAGAATCTATAAATGGTATTGCATTTGCTCAGTCTGACGTCGTTGTGGAGGCAAGAATATGCTTCTTACATGGTGGAAGGAACTCCAGGAAATCCTTATCTTGGTTTTATGGCGCAGTTCAATGTTGTTGAAGCGAACATGAAAATGAGGTGTGTGATTTTCTTTGTATTTTGCCAGCTGACACTGGCGTGATGTGATGTTTGCTGATTTCCTGTTCCCACAGTACTAGTGGTGTAGACATGCAGCCGGCAGTTACCTTTTGCTTCCGTTTTTTATTATTTTGACATCATTGGAAGCAACGAAGAAGCTGAAAATGGTGTTTCACTTTGAGCGTGTTAGCAAGACATACGTGGTAAACAACCCCTCAACTTACTGCGTGGACATTAATGTTTGTTGCCTTGATGGGTAACTCATGTGTTTTCACTGCGAGCCACGTGGTTTCACCGTGTACAACTGCGTCTTTTGTTTGTATGCCAAATAGTTTAGAACGATGACTAAGGTATACTGTCTTGAAAGAATATTTGTTTTCCATGCCTTACATATTTTCTTTTGACACGACACTTTTTACGTATTTGTCTTTTTACATTCAATTAATTTCTTTTCTACAGAAGAAGAGAGGTTCAACAGCTTCTGGAAGAAGACGAACAAATTATGAGTTTGACCGTATTTCCAAGGTGAGTGAACGTTGACCGATCTTGACGCAGGTGGTTACTGGCCGCGATGCATGAATTCGCAAAATGCAAATTTTATTTGCTTTGAAACATTTCTTTGGTTTAGGAGTTTTCGATACCTTTTTCAATCTTTCGCTTTCATGTCAGGTTAATTTAAAAATGCATTGAAATTCTTGCATCTAATGACGCACTCATTGCATGAAACTCATGATATTAATAAAGTGTCGCACAATTGTGCTGAAATTTATCAAGCTATGCTTTTTGGATATATATGTGTAGTGGTGTTCACTCAGAAATAGATATGTGTCAATGCTGACGGTGCAGTTATGAAGATGGCAAACGTAGTCGCTGATAATGGTTTGAACAAGTAACTTAATTTTGTTGGTTGGCTTATATTTTGAAGCAGTCGGCTGCTGCAAGGCGCCCAGTCATTCAGAGAGATATATTTTCTATTTGAGGTATAATATTTTCTATTTGAGATGCAATGTTTTCTATTTGAGGCACATTATTTTCTATTTGAGGCACAATATTTTCTATTTGAGATATAATGTTTTCTATTTGAGATATGATATTTTGTGTTTGAGATATAATATTTCTTTTAGAGGTATATGTTCTTTTCTTATTGAGATGTAACATTTTCTGTTTGAGATAAAATATTTTCTATTTGAGATATAAGATTTTCTATTTGAGATAAAATATTTTATATTTAAGATATCATATTTTCTATTTGAGATAATAATATTTTCTACTTGAGATGTGGTATTTTGTGTTTTGAGATACAATATTTTCTTTTTGAGATATATTCTTTTTATATTGAGATATAACATTTTCTATTTGAGGTATGATATTTTTTATTTGCGATATGATGTGTTCTATAAGAAATGATATCTGTTCCCAGCACGAAACCATTTAAGTGTCAAGAACCATCTTAGTGTGTTGAACAGGCGTCATTACTGAACGTCTCCTGTAGCAGTTTCGCATCAATTAGCGTTGGCACTTAATTGAATAATCTGAGCTGACCTGTCTTCCTTACCGCATACTTCCCGAAGCAAAGCCAGGAAAAATTAATAATATAAGCTTCGGAACAGTAATATAAACCATAATGATTAGTTGAGATTCTGGTTCTGGAAACTTGTCTTACTTGACTAATTTTCCTCTACTAAGAGGAACACTAAAGACCATTTTACGCACCACATGCAATGTTAAAAACCTCAGTCAGAGTGTTCGAATTTGCTTTTTCCTGATCTAGACTCGGTTGTTTCGACTTCACTCATCCTCAGCATATAGTCAATGGTCCTGATGACAACCCTGTGTCCAGGTCCCTGTTCTTTCCCGATCAAGCGATCAGCAGCCATCCCAGATTTCCGTACGTATCCCTGGTGCAGTTGTTTGCTTGGCGTTGCACACAGGAGCCGTAAAGTCCGTCTATTAACATAAGTATCCGCTTCTGATTTTTTTGCGTTGATTCTTTGCATAAGATTCCCATGTTGTTTTTCTGCTTTTGTGAAAAACAAAATTAAAAAATAATTGTCGTCCTTTCTCAAGTCACTACCAGAACAACATTGTGATGTTAATGTGTGCAATCGAAATGCGCAAGTTTGATTGGTCAAACAGTTTGCTTATCCCAGAAGAAGCCAGCTGCAGGTTGTTTACTGAAATTATCATTCGAGCTTAGCTTTGATGGAGACGCAAATACTGCATGAAGACAAGAGTAACAGAAAATATAAGAACTACTGTATACATGACCTGGGATGTGTCCCGCAACTACGATTTGCGCAAAACAGGAAAACGATAAAGGAAGCAAACAAACTGGACAGACAGAAACAAACAAGATTTTTCAGTGATATTGCATAAAAACAGAAACAAAACGCATGTTTTGTATTGTTAAGCTCAAGACACATGTTATGCACGAAACTCTTTACCAAATTAAGAACACCGTTGACAAATCGTGCTGATTAAGCCAGCTAAACAATCTCAGGAAACTATTGACACACGTTTTGCGTTCGCTCGCAATGAAGCGCTAATGTGAGGATGACGTAGATCGCTATATCAAACGATTTCAAACCGTCAAAACGAAAGCACGTTTTTTTATTTTTTCTCATCGCGAAAAGAATTCCTGTCCAACGTTTCTTTGCGCTTTGCGGAGATGACAACTGGTGAATAATCCCATTTTGCAGGTACCTGACCGGCAACATTCGCCGACGGAAAGGAGAAAAGGTCGCCATCAACATTCCAAGTAGGATGATACCTTTTGAATTGGTTTATTCTCGTGTGTCAGTATTTAAACGCACCAGAGAGAAATACAGCAGCATTATCTTCCGCGTTTTGCTGACAAGTTTGACTTCTGTTCATCTCCGCAGCAATGACGTCATCAGTTTTACGTTTATATGAGTACAATTTTTCAAATTCCCCTCCTCAAAATTGTTTGATAAAACTTTGATATCTTCAGTTTTCAAAGACAAGAACACGCCATCCCCCTTCGTCGAGCATTTCGTCGACCCCGAGGCGAACCGCGCTGCCAAGCCAGACCACATCTACATGGACTGCATGGGCTTCGGGATGGGAAACAGTTGCTTGCAGTTGACCTTCCAAGCCTGCAACATCGAAGAAGCGAAACTCTTGTACGATCAGCTTGCTCCGGTTTGTCCAATTATGGTGAGTCTTTCGTTTGGACTTTGTGACGTCACAATGCGTGAACTTGGCCTGCATTTGTAACACGCTCACATTTTCCGATTATATCTCCCTGATAGTAGCAGCGGACGCAGGCGAACTTGTCAACTTATAGTACAAAGCTTTGTTAACAGTGAAGAACTTAAGTTAAATGCTGTAAACAATTCGGCATTATCGACGATTTTCGCGGTCAAAGGTTACGATTTGCTTCACGTGCGTCCGTCGAATCGTTTGATCAAAATGAGATTTTTGAAATTCAGGCATTGTCACGTTTTTCTCCACTCACTCCTTCGCGTTAAAATCAGGTCACGCTGTGGATACCGGCTTTGTAGACGTCGAAGATTCGAGAACTCGCGTTTGTATTTTTTATCGGTTCAGACAAAGATTAGAAAAACGAAAGTTTCCACACTTGTGCAGACATTCGTTTTTATCCTATATTGAATTCGCCTAGCGTTTTTTATGCGATCATCCGGAGTAGTATAAGCAGTACATGTCGTGAAGAAAGGTGCTTATTTGCTTTTTCAGCTATATTAACGATGTGATGGCGTTAATCTACGGCAACAGATGCGTTGTTTCACAGCGTTTGTGGATCGGTTTACCTTCAAGCAGATGTAATGACACGTTACCCGCAACGCATTCTTTAAGGGAGGTTGTCACTGTGGCTTACTTCCTTTTCTACCCGTGACAACTGACAAACGCTTGGTCCTGGCATGCTCTGGTAAATTACAAAACTGCTCAGAGCTTTGTGAACAGTGTTGCCGCATCGGGGTCAGTCTCGTCAGCATCAGATTGTTGCCTTTTTCAACATCAGAGTTTTACCTTACAGTTTAATATAAGCTATATGCTTCTATTACGAACACCTAACAAAGCGCGATAACCCGTGTCGAATCCGCAATTGAGCGAAGTATTGTCATTAAAATGGAAGAGTCGGTCATGCGTAACGGATGCTGTACGTTCTTCTCAACGCAGTGAAGAGAGCTTCTTCAATTTGGAACAATAACCAAACACACATGAGGTTCAGAAACTGACGAAAGAAACTTTAAAATCACGAATCTAACTTATTTTCATCCAAAAAGGAGAGGTATAATGTGGAAAACACAAACAACAGCCCACTCAACATCAGATTTTTCTCCAAAACATCAGACGTAAGAAATTTCGTTGAAAACATCAGGTCTGATGTTAAAACATCTGAAGTGGCAACACTGTTCGTGAACCAACGATCAGAAAGTAAATGCAGTTCACGACTCGACTGTGCTTTCCACGTGCTTAACCTGTTTACACTGATGCTGGTTCTGCTGACGCCTTCAGTTGTCCAGCTGCAAAATATTCCTCAAGCGAATTCGAGAGCATTTACAAATGAGCCGCAGTATCTTCACACGTAGCAGGAATTATACTAGATCCGTTATCATCAACCATTTCTTCAAGTGCTGGAAAATTTAAAAGATTACCTTTTCCCCCTCGAAGACGCCAAATAGATGACTTCTATTTGAAAACAATAAAGTTTTTGCAGCGTTTCAATAGATTCATTTCTTTCTACTGAAGAGACACACCCAAGACCATTTATCCAAGGGAAACTATCAACCAAGCAAACAGCACTTGCATTTATTTTAGTCTCCAAGTGGATCATGGTCGCGATCCTCCAGAAAAACGTTTCTTTTCCCGCATATCGAAAAAGCGTAAAGATCGGCCTCATGAGAATCCACGGGTTCCGTGTGGGAAAGCGAAACTCTCTATTGATTTCCCGGATCTTCATAAAATAACTTGAAGATGCGCTGGCCGAAAACATAACTCCTAATCCAGTCGATAATCTTCGCACAAGTTTCGAGTTTCTCTTTCAATTTGGAAAACAATGTTTTTGCAGCCAAAGCATGACAGTGGACGTAACAGTGAATGAACTGCAAGTGCGGAATCACCCTCCTCATCAGTGAAGAAAACCCAGTTTTGTTCGTTAGCATCGCATCGCAGGAGTGCTGTCAGGGCCAGTTGTTTGGATATCTTAACTATGTTTGGCAAAGAAATCTTTCACAAACTGCAAAACATCTGCTTTCAGTTCTTCACAACACAGCAAATCTACTTCCACCGTACGTACTGACATGTCTAACCAATGCAATGAGTTGAATACACTTTGATACATCAGTTGATTCATCCAACTGGGGAGATCTTCATTGGTCTTGGACTGACATCTGAGATAACTTGATTAAAAATTTCATTGCTCAAATCCTTAATCCGGTTGTGAATGGTATGTAGCGGCACTAATGCAAGTATTTTTGTTGCTTCTTCGCGTAGGTCGAAGAATTGCGCGTATCAAATGCACCTGGTTTATTCAGCTATGTTGCAATTGTATGGGGTTCTTGTACTTGGATAATTGCATGTCACATGATACAAAGCCAGCAGCAGTGGTTTGATCACAAAACGAGCCCTAATCTTGGAAGGGTTCCTCGAGAATAAAAACAGGCTCTTTTAGTTCTCAGTGATTCGAAACCATGGCTTTCGACAACATCGTCTCCACTGTGCTTGTCCTTACTGATTAGATGGCTTCAGATTAGAGTTGGAAAGCGCAGCATTGCGAAGCATGCACTGGGATTTTTGCAGTCATCTTTATCTATGCCACTTTAACCAAAGCGCGCGCACACAGCATTCCATTTCCTTAATTTTGACATGATGAAGGATTAAAAATCTATACGCGCCTGCTAGCTGGTCACGAACGACGCGCCTAAATCACGAGCTATTGTAAGCAAGCTTTGTAGACCCTAGATGGTTTCAGACCAGAGCCGGAGAGCACAGCATCACGAAGCATGCACTGGGGCTTTCGAAATCATCATTTTCCATGAGAGTGAAAACAAAGCGCACACAGGAAACATTCAACTTCCTTAATTTCGACATGACAAAGGATTAAAAATTTTTCTCTGTGTACGCGCCTACTAACTGATCAACGAAGCTTACTACGTCACAATGGGTATTTCATCCTTATAGGATCATAATGGGCAGTTCGTCCTTATTAGATGACAATGGACATTTCGTCCATGGACGTGGAAGTACCATAGCCCAAATGACTGCAATTATTTTTTGTCGCGACCCCACGAAAATAATCCTTTAATACTCGCGATGCAAATATTTAATACTTTAATACTCGCGACGCAAATATTTGAAATATTTGCTGTTATCATTTGAATTAAATAGCACTGTCATACTGATAGTGATGGTATTTTTTGGAAATAGTTTTTAATAATACTTTTCTAGCACTTTTCTAGGAATTAATACTTTTCTAGAACAATTTGTTTGGGCACAATAGTACAAACAACAACATCAATATGCATAACAAAAACATTGTGCGTCATACTGTCTGATCAGAATAATTAATAATTGACAGTATGTTCTGAAAACAGACAAGGTCAAATCGAGGTTTTATTTCGGAGACGACAACCCGAAATCTTCTTCAACTTCTACTGTAGTCGATCATCCAGCAGACCGCAATCCCTTTTCAAAATTGTAGCCCTGTCAAATTCCTAACAATTCGGCCATCAGCTTTGAACCATGATAAAAAATGATGAAACTGTCAAAGAGTGCCCGACGAGACAACCTGTTTAGCAGTTTTTTTTCGGTGTCCCAGCATTTCAGCTTCAATCTGTATGAAATTGTCTAATGTTTGCCCCAATAAACTCATTTCAACTCTTAATTTTGATCTCCTGGATGTTTGTCTTTAATTTGTGACAGTGTTAAAAATGTCTTTTCGCACAATCGGGTAGTTTCAAATGGCATAAGAACATTCATTGCAGCCGCCGATAACTGCGGATATTCATTTTCAACGGAAATCTAAAACTCGGCGAGACTTCTTTTGGTGACAAACACAATCTCACATCGCAGCCATGTGACATATCATCTAGTGCTTCATTTAACTCTGATGCAAAGTGATCGGCATCTGGCACAGCGAACGGTGATAATATACAGTCGTGTTGCTGCGCAATTGCGTCTTCTGGAAAGTTATTTTCAAACCATTGTTGGAAACACCCGAAGGTGGTTAGTGATAGAGTTTTTCACAATGTTTCACTCAACTCATTTACTTCGATAAAGGTGTCCGGCTCAGAACACATAAAAGCATATCAATTCTTCCGCTTTCATCTCGGTCAGCAGTCTAGTGGTGAATTTTATTTTTGATGGGTTTGATCTTGTTATCCGCAGCTAGTGTGTCGATTGTTTTACCTTGCAGTGACAAATTCAAGCCGTTTGGCTTTTTCAGATGCAAGATATATGCACAAGCGTTGTTAACTAGCCAGGGTCAGCAACGTTAGCTGCAAGGTCGTGCTTGCTTTTCATGAGAAACATGTGCACTTTATTCCGGAGCCAATACCGACCGACGAGAGCTTTTCCTCTTGAAGGGCACCTTACTTCCGTACAAAAACGTATGTGAATGGGTAAACTTAACTTGAGGGGTGCGATGGGTAATACCAATGCTGAAAAACCTTGATTTTTACTTGCATCGTCACAAGTTCATCAGTGCAAAAATGTCATAACTTGTGCAGATGTGCATGTTCCTATTAGTGGCGTGCACATGAATATGTCTTCTCCAGTTTTTTTCCCTTGAATGTATACATGACAAACACAACCGGCTGGGTTAAACACGATATATCAGTGAAGTGGTACGGAGGGCACGCGCACGGCTCCCCAGGGAAGTGTCAATAAATTTCCAGGGGGAGAGCCCTTGCGCACTTTACAACATGTAAAATTTGATCAATAAATTTACTAATGAATGCATTTGTTTTTACAACTTGTTTAATATCAAGGGGGCTTGAAACAAATTACAACTTTCAAGGAGGCGTGGTAGAGAAAAGGTTAAGAAACACTGTACCAGTGGATTCGTCCATTCGCGAAGAACGTTTTCACTCTATAAATCAAGTGATACTTATTGCCTTGGCGCATACGTTTTTCAAACAACAGCAGTTAAACCATTCGTTGTTGTTACCAAGGCTGTGGAGTTGAAGTAGAAGGTAGTTAGTTTCGGTTATCAGAAGTTGGAGTATGCAAATTTGTCCTGACCCCGACACCAACTGATTTCAGATTGCTTTGCAAGTTTGCGCTACAGCAGTATGTGCCACATTCCGGCAAATTAACAAGGTGTAAAGTTTCGTTCGCGCCGACCTGATGTCGCGCTTGAAAGCGGAACAGTCGCCTTTGCGCGCAACTTCTTCGCCTACAGCGTCGAAAATTGCTGTCAACATTGCCTGAGCGAGCGATTCAGGTGCACTGAAGTGTGTTCGCTTTTTCACTGGATTGTGCCGAGTCATTGAGTTATTCGCTTCTTCCACTGGATATTGCCGTGTCATCGCGCTGCTTATTGCCGCTGATGACTCAGCGACATGCTGTCTAACGTGCGTGCTAGGAACGTATGGAATTTACACGAAGCATTGTTTCCATCAAGGTAGGATTGACGTTTAGCGCTTCGGCAAAAACCAGGCACAGATAGAGCAACGCAATGACGCGTGTCAAGCCAGTCGCGTGTATCGTGCAGTTGGTGCAGCTGTCAGCGATGTTGTCGCTGCTGTGAAATACAGGACACGTTGCCCGACATTCAGTGGCAGAAACTTTTTAATACACCGGGTTACAAACAACGTGGCTACTTGGTTGACATGATGGTGACAATTCATAAGCTGCTGTTGTAACAGGGCGAGCCCGTAAAGTTTCTTTGTGGAATTACTGTATTTTTTTTTGGATAAAAACTGTAAGCTTGAGTTTTGCCATACGTCTTGAGATAGTAGCTCGTGTTCAAGTAAAAAATATCTCAGACCATAACCTGCTTTCAAGTGAAACTGATAATAACCTATGTTCAAATAATTGAGATAATGATTTGTTTTTAACTAAAAAGACCTTTCCGCCAAGATTTTACTGTCGAATCTGTAAACAATTTTTTCATAGGAAATCGACATCACGTAACTCTACGCATTCTCAGCACTGAAATCTGCAAGCAATGCTTGCGGTTGATTTGCTGATGATTAAAGGAAGGGAAAAGAAAGCAAGCAAACCTAAGTTTAAAATTCATAAATCAAAACTCAAACTGCTGCAAGCAAAAACAGGAAAATGCATCTTCTCAAATAATTGCTTTGCTAATTATATCGCTAATTGCTCACTAAAACTGAATAAATATCTGACGCCAATTTAAAGAGCAACCACTGCCACGAGCAACGCTGCGATGACTCGACACAAAGTAGCAGTGGAATGGGTAAACAGTAAAAGGCGGTTTTGAGGTCGTAATGTTGACAGACGTACTCCAGAGAGGCTCTTTCAAGGGTAAATGTTAGGGAGGCACATAATGCGGTAAATAAAAACTTTGTGTTGTAAGAAAGGGGTCACAAATGGGCAAACTTAATGGGAAAAAATCATCATTGAACATTGCAAGTTAACAAAAAGGTGGACAAGATTTCTCAGAAGAGGGTGTGTATCATGCTTTGAATATTACTTTGTGCGTTTAATTTGTCAAGCCGTTAATCTTCACATGTATCCAAAAAGTGTAACCTGGGTTGTTCTGCTAAAGCACCAGTACAAGAATTATAAATAAGGTGGTTTATTTAGCATGCCGTGAAACATTGTACGTTTCCATATGGTCGTTGCCATTTCTTTTTGTCTAGTTTGCGCCATAACCTGCTATACGAAAAAAGAGATCACCTACTCAACGACTGTGCTGTCTCTACACCTGTGATCGGCAAGTTTACTGCTTTGGGGGCACTTTTGCTCGAGCGCTCTTACTGAGCAAGAGCCTTTCATTCTTCACCGAAATTTTCTCGCTGCTGGAAACAAACGATAGCCAGTTCAATANCAGATACGGATGCGCCCCTCTACCAAGCATTCGACCGTTGAGTTACACGCGTTTCTCATANGAAAGTTTTTGGCAGTGGAAATTCTCATATGAAAGTTTTTGGCAGNGGAAAGGAAGACCCATGGTGTATGGCTTCTCGGCTNTAGCTTTCGCGNGTCATTTACAGGAAACCTTTACGGGCGTCAAAAGGCCCGAGGGCCACGATTTACCCATTGTTTGCGGCTTCGTGAGCCACTTCCGCTGGCCATTCAGCAAACATGCGGGTCATTGCTCTTGGCTTTGCTGGCGTCAAATGGCCAGAGAGACACAATTTACCCATCGCTGCTCTATATGCACACAAATGTGCGCCACTCAGTTTTTGAAGAGGCATAACAGTCGCTTAATGCCTCGTACGCCATAAACATGACCTCGGGGGTAGCAGGTGCGTGACTGGGCAGACGTGATTCGCAACGCTCATGTGACTGAGGTAACGCTTTTCCGGGTCGTGTGTTGAGTTGCACTTTTCCGATGCTCATTTTTTGTTTAATAGTTTCCAACGCGCTTTTTGTTATGTTCGTGAATCTCATGAAAGCTATGCAGGATCAGGTGCATAATTCAACAGCTGAAACCAACCCTTTTTTCCGGTGACTTCATTTTGCTGTGTGTGGTTGGTTTTACTGTGGTAGGACAGAATACATAGGCCTCTACACAGTACACTCAATGCATTTTTGCCAATTTTATCTTAAACAGAATCGCTGCTGGTTTACAGTGTTGTTGTGTTTTCGCCGAATTCATCCTTTCATTTCGTTTGATGTTTTCATTATTTTTCAGATGGCTTTGAGCGCTGCTGCCCCCATCTACCGGGGGTACCTCGCCGATATCGACACCAGGTGGCAAGTTATTGCCGGGAGCGTCGACGATCGCACCAGGGAGGAGCGAGGTTTGGAGCCGCTGAAAAAGAACAAGTGAGTCTTGGTTTTGAAAGTAAACAAAGAACGTCTCCACGATGTTTACTGGATTACTATTCATACACTTCAAGAGTGAACTAAAGCATACCTTGTGCTTCTTAACAAGTTCCTTTGCCCTGATCGTGGGCAGAAGAGATTGTAGCTCTACTTCGCATGCATTGAACTGCTGATCACGTGATGTGACGTTTCCAGACACGTGATCCGGAAGTCGAGGTACGATTCGATCGACAGCTATCTTTCCCGCTCGTCTTCGCTGTTCAACGACATCAAGCTAGAGATGAACATGGAAGCAAAGAAAATGCTGGACGAAGCTGGTAAGTTTCCATTGCGGAGTGGTTGTGCTTAGCGAAGTATCCTAGTGATGGGTACGTTCAACTCTTGACACGATGTTCCGAAACCATGTACGCAAACTTAGTGCCAGTTGTGTGTGCAATGCTTTGCTTGCATATTCGCCTATTTAAATCTTCCACGAGCACCAGACCTCCCGGATGTCGCATTTTATTTCCCAGAAAAAGCTTTAATGTTGAATATTTTTTTGTGCGTCTTTGCTTCCACAGTGATTAGGGACTCAGTTTTGACACTGTTGCGATCGGAAAGCCCGAGCTGCAAGTGCACAAAGCTTCACACTGTGGCAGCAAGCAGCAACAGAGATCATCCGACGAGATCACTCTTGTCGTCACCATTAGCACGTACAATCAATTATTTACCAGGTTCACAAGCATTGGTAGAGGTCGCTCACAAATATCATTCTATCGGGATCACTCTTTTATTACTTGTTCGCGCCACATATATATGGATGTTGTTCTTCGCGCACATCCCGCTCGTGGTGAATCGCACATTCAACGAACGGAGAGGTTGTAACAGCACTCACCGTGAGAGGCCATGAATTTGGACCTATGGACGCATTTTTTCAGCTGCAGATTTTTGACGGTAGACTATTGTATTTGCAGTTTGCTTTGAAAGGTAAGCAGTGAAATTTGAATGATTTTGGTTTTGTCAGGAAACATATAATTATTAATATTTCTATCAATTCGAAAATTCGCTTTTCACTCAATTAACTTATGAAACAGAGATAAACTTTTCAAGTCCGTCCCGCAGAGAATGCCAGATTATGCAAGTCTCAAATCGTTATACTGTAGTCACATACCAATAAATGCATAATGGGCTTTGCAATCAAACACAAAAGTTTTTTTTTCTGGAATTTGTCTGTAAATCACTCACGCACCATTCGCTGTCCTTTTGGCTCACCTCTCCTCGTCTTTTTTTCAACTTCGAGTGCCTTTTTCACAAGGTAGTAGTTGGCGCTCGGATTGCACTAAGAAATGGGAATGGCTGTTGCCATGTTAAAATAGACAAATAACAACTGATCGGAATCGACAAGGTATGAGGTTAACCTTATTGTCGTGCAGCGCTTCAAAAATGCTTCCCACTGAATTGAACACAGCTACGTGTGCTTGGCTTCTGGATCGAAGCAAGCGTAAGGCTGTGAGTGGTGCTTGCTTAGTCGTACGAATATTGCGAGTTAGACAGAAAACAAAACAGCTAAAGATAGGCTGATCGGATTTATCGAATCCGGAGGATTTCCATCTTGGACCATCCGAATCTTAAACGCCAGTTTAAAATAAATGTTAGGGTTTGGCTTACAACGGCGATACGGGCGAGTCACGAAAAACGAAGAGAAGAACCCAGCGTACAGGCGGTTTTTGCAGCCGTTCAAACAATGCTGATAAATGAATTTTTTCGCTTTTTTGAAAAATCTATTTTCGTCGCTCGTTCAGACTGCATATTATTAGCAAACGAAGAAAGCAGAAATTGCAAGCTATCTGAAATTATTTATTCAACGAAATAGTGCTGACCACGCTAGACTGGTGGCGCAACAATGCTGAATGGTTTTCTTTGTTGAAGTAACTGGTTTAAAATGTCTCTTCATACTTGCCACGTCAGCATGTTCAGTGAAACCTTTTCCAGGGCGGGGCATGATTGCTGTCATGCTGCCATTTCGTTTCGCAGACATGCATTTAGAAAGCTCTAGTCCAGCACCTATTGCACAGCACTATACGTGTGCCTTTACAGTGTTTTTGTTGTTGTGAATAATAAATTCGTTTCATGGTGGGTTTGTTGCATTGCTGGAAGCCAAAAAGTTAAGCATGTGAATTGGTTTCGTGTTTTAAATCAGATTTAGCTGTTTTGGAATAATTCTTGAGTAGTAAGGTGTCATGAATTGCCCAGCCTTAAAAAATAGCAAGTTACTGTATCCATCGGGTCAATACTATTTCATTATGTCAACAACAGCCGTGTACCACGATGGTCTGACTCTTGCGGTCCTCGAAAGTGATGGACAGTGTCACGCTTGACCAATATCCAGTGCTAGAACCAACAGGAAACAAGTGTTGCTATTGTTGCTGATCATCTGAGGGCACCTGGTTAAGAATCCACGCGGTTGCATTTTGTGTCCTGGGATTGCATTTTGT
>JGI24158J21664_10002498_pt1 | contig 22355 bp, 23 predicted proteins | sample Ectturendosymbi3_FD_21664 | JGI IMG/M metagenome (IMG submission 21664)
CAGTTTCATCCAAGCCAGCAGAAATGCAGTTTACTTCTGACTATTCCTAAACATGCCAGTATTATCTTGCAAGTTCACAATTCAAGCTACTGAGGCAGATAATTTAAATTGTGTGAATAAGGTGGTATCAAGTGTTTTGATGTAGCCTAGCTTACGTGGCTTCATCTGTGGAGGCGAGTAAGTGAAAAGATAACAGTACTGTAGTTGTTCTTGTTTCATTGTGCTTGTGGTTAAAGCACAAAGAGTAAAAAAAATTGAAAAAGTTGAACTAGATTTGGTTCAGGTTAGAACTGAAGAAGTTCATTGAGATTTTGTTCAGGTGACAACAACATATGATTTTATTCTATTTCTTGGTTTCAAGTTTGGCAATGTCTTTTTTTCCTCATGAGTGAAAAACTGTGCAGGAGTTATTTTGCCTTTCGTTGAACACGATTGGTTGAATTGGTCAAATGACAATCAGGGTTGCGGATTCGGAGGTAAAATATCAGACCCCCGACCCCGACTTTCCAAAATTTACGACTTTGACTGATGACTTCTTAACGTTGAGGCTGCGTTGAGGGAATGANATTTGGCTGTTAAAATCAATGAAAATCGTGGTACACAGCAATAAATCTCTGTTTCAACAAACGTTTCAAAAGAATCTGTATCATTTAAACAGGAATTCCTAATTTAGAAGTGTGATGTAAAAAATGAACCAACTGGGTATCCGGAGTCGGATAAAAAAATTCGACTCCGACTCCCAGTGTTGTTAGGAATCCGACTCCGACTCCACCCAAAAACCTCCAACTCCTTACAAATCCGAGTCCTGCTCCGCAACCCTGATGACAATACGACACACACAGAGACAATGCGTTAGGGTTTACAGTTAGAGTTGGGGTTTTAACCTGCTTGCTAATAATCATTCAGTGCAAACAAGAAGCTACGAACTGCTTGCCAGCACTAAAACCACGACGCAACTTGTCCATATTGGGTAATGGCAAAATCGCTCTTACAGTTATTTTGCTTCATGAGGCAAAATAGACATTAACTTCAGGTTTTAGGACTGCAAACAATAGTCAGAGTGTAATTTTCCAAAGGGTTCCGGAGCAGGAGCTGGAGTCATTTTTTGGAACAGGAGCAGGAGTCAAAAAATTGACTCCGATCACCTCTTATTTAGCAGAAATTACAACATGAAAATCCATCAAAATACTAGAATGCGGCAAGATTTACAGTAAATCCAGTCCATGTTCACCTCTGGTCATTTTTTGGGCATGTGAAAGACAAGGAAGCATATTTCATGCAGCAAGGTTGGATTAGATTTGTGGAAATGACTGAGTCTGAAAGTGAGGGAGAGAAGGAAAATGGAAACTGCTTTCACAAAAAACTTAGATCTAACAACTTGAATCAACATTGCAAAAACAACAATGGGCATCTATTTTTAGCTCGTTGGTTGCCATTTTGTAGCTCGCTGGGCATCACTTCATATCAAAAAAGACATAAAACATATGTTAATTTCATTTGACTCGACCTTGCAAACCAATGACTCGATAGTTCTTGCGACTCGGATCTAACTCGACTCGAAAAAGCGCATAACCTTGCTCTTACTCGAAAAAGGTTTAGATGGCTCTGACTCGACAAGTATGTCTCGGGCACATCACTGGTCGCAGGCACAATTACAATGTGTCAACACGACGCTCCTCAACAAGTCATGGTACTCAGCTCCAACCAGGGATGGCTCCAACGCAGAAACTTTGGCAGAATACTAACAATATCTAGCCTACAGCTTGGTGGAATGAATAATTATTCAATCCACCAATAATTATTTCAATGGATTGAATAATTATCCAATTATATAATTGGCTTTACGTAGTCATGACAATTTTTGCTCAATGGTTCAATATGTGCAGTCCAAATTTGGGAAACGATGGCGCCTTTCACCCCCACCTGGCAACAGTAGCTGACGGGTAATGGTTTTGATCCTGCTGTAGCAATTACAAACCCGTAGACAGTTCACGCCAGCCACGAAAAGGCAAAATTGCCACGCGAAATCTGTTACCGACGGCAAAACGCGTAGCTTATTGTCAGTGGCGTAACTGACGGTGGAACAGGGGTGAAAACTGCCCCTCCCCTGGCAAGCTAATTTAAAAACTAGGCCCCCACTTTGCTAATACTCCGGTATTTAGTATTCTTACGGGGTCAGAAGGTTGTTTTATTTTGGAGTTTTTTTCCCGGTGATACCGGTTTTAGTATATACATTCACAAGCATTCATTACATTTCTCAACTTTTTGTAGTGGCTAGTGGGCTTCAGGGATATCTAGAAACTCCAAAAAATGGTTGACAACTTAAATTTATTTGAAAATTCCCAAAAACTACTGCGGGCCACATGTGGTCCGTGTGTTTGAGAGCTGCGTTAATTAAAGCTGTTTCTTTCAAATCCTTTTTGTAGATATTAGAGATTGTTTTGGACACCAACAGTGCTCTCAGTTGTGCAGATTGTGAAAAGGCCATCTTCTGGGACCCTCTTCAAACGTTTTCTGAATTAATGATATAAAGCGCTCTTAAATTGTGGTTTTTCCCTGAAAAATGGCATAGCTCGACCAACCAAAATAGTCACTTTCTTGGCCTATAAAAGGTAACCACTATTGTGTGATACCCAGCGATTGTCGCATACAACCTTCGGTTTGTGTACAAGTCAGGGCCTATGTGGCGCCGCCTCCCCTGGATCTGCCACTGATAGCTACTACCATGAAATGCGCTCAGCCACTCAAACCTATCGCACATCGGTCGTCGCGCGCGTGACCAAAAACGGCTCCGGGCTTCAGACAGAGGGTTCCGTTCGAAATATTCGCGACAGTCTCCCTATCAGCTACACACAAGTGGAGACCCCACTTTGTGCCCGCTACGCATCTGGGGAGGCGAACGGGGGCAGCGCAGAGTGCTTCCACTCTGAGAGACTTGAAAAACACGCGTAAACGGCACTGCAAGTCAAATATGAAAAATGGCGACGTGTGACGAACGAAAAATATGTTACCATCAGTGTTTTTCAATGTGTTTTGAGACACCGAAACGATCTCACTTTACTGCCACCTTCAAAATATATTCAAACCATTTGTTATACGACCATCTCGATATTCCGATAAAATGGTTGCTCACCCTCAAAATAACTTTGATGTCAGCGAAGTCAAGCCTTAAAAAAGACTGGTTAGCATGTCAAGATATATTGCAACGATTTGTAAACACGAACAAAACTGTAAAATACACAAACTCAACAATGAGACAGTGATTTGTTGCTCGATTCATGCATTTGCTGTGAGCTTCAGTGTTAAGATGGTGCACGTAATTTCTCGCCAAATTGGCGCTAAGCACACTTCATATGCACGAGGAGACTTAAACGTTCTGACAGTGAGTGACATATACCACTTTCAGTTCCGTAATTTTTTGTCTCTGTGTTCCAACAGCAGAAGTGATTTTTACCAAGAAGACAAAATGTTTCATAAATAACTTTAGTGCAAGAGCGTTTTGCGCTACGTTGTAGCGATATCTGTCAGAGAAAGCCGAAAAAATGCGTATGAGCGTCGCGAATCGTTTTAAGGTCCAGGCTTTCCGCAACACTAAGTACGCAACCACAGTTACGAACAGAGACGCTTAGCTTAAGGGATCGTGATGTGCGGTGATATGCTTTGAGGGCTTGTCACCACTGAGCAAATAACACTAGTACCCAAGAATAAAGTGAAGCAAAATTTGTTAGCAGTGCCGCCATGAACGAACTATTTTGCCTCAACAGTGGAACTATTTTGCCTCAACATCGCTATGCACTGCACGAAACTTGAACGTAAGCTATTGTTGAAGAGCTCTGGATCTAGAGATTGACAATTTAAAGGAAAACAAGGTGGTGATTGACTTGATTTTGTTGTTCTGAATTCGCTATCAGTCTTTCATCTTTTTATCGATATGCACTTGCTCACTAAAACAGAGTCTATACATTGCACGTTATTGTTCTATAACGCAGGAACCATAAACACTTTGCTCTTGCTGCAGCAAGTAAGTCAACGAGCATTATGATGCGATGATCGCAAGGCCGAGTGGCTTTGCGAAATGTTACCATCGATCAGGACTTTTTGCTTTGATCCACAGAATAAAACTAAATTAGAATAAGAATTCGACGAGTCACGATACGAAGACAGGTTAGCAACTATCTAGCAAAAAAGAAAGATCGGAAGTGAGAGACGTCTACATTGCTAATGTCTTTTTTCTGTCCTTCTGCGCAGCCTGGGCAGTAGGTGTGTACTGTTACAGACGCTAGAAAGCACAGGGTCTGCTTCACACGGCACCGATTTTGGAAGTCGTCGAAAATGAAATGGCGATTTTGAGAACTGAGAGAAGTATGGTGAGAGCGATGTGTTGGAGTTAAATTGATGGACAGAAAAAACACAAAGGAACTGACGGGTATGTTGGGTTTACAGAATACGGTGGATAAGTTGGCAAGAGCAAATGGGCAACGTTGCTATGCGCATGTTCTGAGAAAGGATGAGGGTGATGTGCTGAGAAGGGCGTTGGACTTCAACGTACTGTAATTAAACGACAAAACTGGTTATAATCGAAATCAAAAGAGTTTGGCAAACTCCAGCGAAGTCATTATAAACTGTAACACTGTATCACAACACTATTGAATCAAAGCAAAAGCGTAACTCGATTTTTTGAGAAGCTGGAAGAAACGAACATATGTTTGAAAACCAAGAGTGTTCTAGTTTTGTCTCACGTGATTGCCAAGAGCACGAATAGAAACGAGCCATGGTCAGCCTTGCACGAGACCTCCATGGGTAGGCTTTAAAGGTTTACAGGAATATGGGGATAAAAAGCCATTTATGATGAAACACAAATCGACGCTTTCCAGTTATAAAGATAAATCAGTTGCTGAGGCTAAGCTTGGCCTTTTGCTTCTTTACTCTGAAAAGTCAACTTCAGGAAACAAAACGCTCAAATATCCCAAAGAACAGACAAATGTCCCACACAAAAACTATTTTTCTGCGTTTTTCGATAATTCAAAACTCGCACTGATAAGAGTTGCCGTGCCAAACTTCTCAATATTAGAAAAATGACGTCAAGGCGGTTGCGTGTAAGAGCAAAACCACCGCGGACAACGTAACTACAAAAAGCACATTGTGACGTGTTTGCTACGTTTCGGAAAATGCACAGATAGCGCGCAACATTGAAGCGGGATGGCGATTCGGACGCAGTGGCGTAACTGACGGGGGGCAGGGGCAAGCCGCCCCCTGGGCCCGCTTTAGCTGAAATTTTGATATTTAGCAATCTTTCGGTTTTCAGTGGGTTGTTGTTTTTTTTGCGTTTTTCGGGGTGTTTTCGTTTTTTTTCAGCTAGTATAGACATCCACGACATCCGGATTCACTATCATTTCTTAACTTTTTCTGAGTGTTGGTTAGCGGCCCCTCCTACAGTGGCCATTGGGCCCCTTTCCGCTAAGTTTTGCCCCCCTGGCTCAAACCTCTAGTTACGCCACTGTTCGCACATGACGGTCAGTCACCCGATTCCCATTCGACACGACCGGAAACCGTAAAACGACTCACAAGTAAAAACAAGATTACGTAACATCCGTTTAAAGAGAAGCACCGATTGACCTTCACTGCAAAGTACCGCCGGAGCACTTCAGCGATTGGGAGCGAATGGCTTGAAAGCGTTTCGCGCTTTTCAATTTTTTAACACACGCCTACACTTCGGCTCCACGCATCGAACCTGACGCCAAGTCTCGCCGAGGTCAGCACCAGCATCATTGCTGATTGAAAAAATCCATCCAAGCCGCTGCACAACGAAACAAGCTTTGCGCTGCGGGCTTGGCAACTGTGACAGGCCGTTGCCTAGCGACCAGGGTCACGTGACCATCGTTCTGCGGTAGTTCGCAACATCCCACAGGATGCCGTCTTCGTCGGGCAGGTGCGTCGAAGGCAGCAGGACTCTCCGAACAAACGACCTGCGATCACCGAAGGTTCCAGTGTTTATTGATTTCAATGCAGTTTCTACGTTTATTTCACGTTCATCACAAAAGCATACACGTAATTAGTGATGACATATCGATGGCTTTTACACACCAGTGAGAAGCAGTAGGAAGCTGCTCTGCTCCGAATAGAGCAAGGGTTGAGTTGCAGACCTCTCAGAGACACATAATTAACAGACCATATCAGCTCCACACAGGCCATTACGATATGTTGCAGGTATAGGCGACAAGCAGCTTTCAGAATTGCGGAACACTGAGAATATTCCCTCGCCTTTGCTTGTCGCCGGTGTATTGTTTGTTGGCCTTATAAGGCGTTCGCTGGTTTGTACTTATGTTTGCAAAGCATAAAGTCGCGCCTGGTTAGAGGTGGACCAGAACTGATTTGAAGACATACGCACAGCAGACAACAAACACAAACCAGCCTTAAAAGGGGTCATTGCTATTTTTCTTTAGCACACCAACGAAAGCCTTTTCTAAGAGCAAAAAGCTGCTGCTGACTGTTCAAACTTGTAAATGCTGGAAATATCATTGCGCTGAACTGAAATTGTCTACTGCTTGTGAGAGGCTTTTTCAATCAGACGAGAGGCAAAATAGTTTTATTCTTTACCAAGTGAAATCCGGTTGTTCCGCGTTTTTTTCGCAAAGACCAGGGGTAGAGAAATTGAAACTGTTCAAAGTAAACTTTTCAAAGCGTTGCTTGAAAAGTCGAAACAAAAAAATTCAAAAGTTTTCACTTGGAATGGAGTGGAAATTAAGCGAACGACACGCAGCTTGTCGTCATAGCGACACCTTACCGAAGCGACTGAACGCCGAGCAGACGTTTCCAGTTGCCCAGGCAACCAAAGTCGTACGGATTGGCGAACTTCATGTTGAGCTTCTTCATTCGCCTTCTCTCCTTATCGTTGATCAGCTTTTCGATGCTGGTCTCTCCGCGTGAGATGAGAAATATGTGCCAGGCGGTCAAGCAGCCCAGTGCGGCTGTGACTGCGCTGCAAAGGAGGCAGACAAGTTCTCAATGCGGCAAGGTGAGCGACTTGGCAGACAGATCGCCAGTGCACCGTGCAGTGCCTCTGCCATTAAGAGCGTCTATTGCAAAAAGATTTTAAAATACCATTTAATGCTATTCGATTTGTACGACTGCGAAATTTTACGGTTGAAAGTGGGGGAGGATCGAAGGTCTGATTGGGGTGGGGGGGTAAAAACCGAAAATGCATAGCTGAAGAAAGCGAAAGTAAGATTGGCTATAATCGAACGGGAAGGAGTATCGCAAGGACATAAACTGTGGCACAGTTATGTCTTCCTGAACCTCCGAAACACCTTGCGTGTGGGCGTTAAGCGCTTGTCACCTAGCCGGAGCGATGCAAGTTGCACTTCGCAAACTCAATCAATCAAACAACATCTTGGTACACGTAGGCGCTTTCCTTGTAGCCAGCAGAAGTGCCGTTAAGTACAAGTATACACAGTCAAGCAAAATCACTTTCTTTTCAAAATGTTCGTCAACAAAAGTGTTGACATGAGGTGCACGAACAGTGGATGTGACTCGTTTCGATCGCAGTAAAAACAGACAAAGCAGTAAAACGCATTAAGAACAGACCTCTTTGGACGAAGAAAGCGCCCACCTTAAACGTAGGCTATCGATCACAGTTAAAAAGGCATTATCATAACAGCATTGACGCAAACCTCGAAACCTCCTGCTTTTACTGCGTTCGAAGCGAGTCACGAGCTTCGTTCGTACTCCTAGTTAAACCAAGAAGCAAGAAATTGCGGTGCGTTGTGATAACAGCCCAAGAACAGCGATTCGCAGTTGGGGTGCAACTTCTCTGGCAGATCAGTGACAACTTTACATTACTGACGCAAAGAAGAGTTCATCTGCAAGCTGCGCGGATATTCGATTGAAACAACGGGCTTCTGTTTCGAGTGGCAGGAAGAAGCAGCGACCATTTTGCTCCTCTTCCCTTTGGTTTTGGCAAAAATCTCTCAGGATAAGAGACACTTCAAAACTTCCAAAAAAATGTAATTAACGTGTGCACGGATGAGAAACGATTTTTCCTGCTACGGGGTGGGATGCGAAAAGAATTGCAGTCTTCTGGCCCAGACATAGCAAACAAATGAAGATCGCCTTTGCCAGCAAACGACGTATGCGTAAATATAAAGTGGTGTTCACGATCAATATCAAAGCGGTAATGAACTCTTTACAAATGACAGCATACCTGCACAAGATCCACAGGAAGACGGTGCCGGTGTTGTAAAAGCGATCCTTTCCAGAGCAAGTGTTGGCAGATAATGCGTGACGTATCCTAATCGACTGAGCGTCTGCACAAAACGACAGTTCACTCATGCTGAAAGAGCCACGCATGAAGTAGTTCTCACACTGCCCTACAGGTGAGACTTGGCGCTTTTCGCAACGATGGGAATATTTGACGGCAAAGGCTGAACGCAACGGCTGTTTGGCACAGCTTAGAAATTTATCTTGCGACAGGGGAAAAGAGATTTTAATGAATTTTAATAAAGGTAACTTCATATCATGGAAAATAGTGTCAGCCGGCAACGTTTAGCTTTGAAGTGACAAAAAAATGAAAAAAAAGCTGAAAAAACACGTATTTTCGATTACAACAGGTTGAAAAACAACGGTAATTTTATGCAATGACTGTCTTCTATTTCTTTTGCACACCAGAAAAGTCATGTAATTTTAAGTTTGGGCTCAGACTTGTGGTTTCGTTAACAGTCGAAAGAAGCCCATCGATATCCGAAGCACAGGTCCACTCACCTCCGGTTTGGCTGCTGTTCGCACTGCTGCTGAAAATCCGCTGCAGAGATCGCTGGACGTCCTGGAGCTTTTGCGCGAGGCCGAAGCAGTCGTAAAAGAGCGTCCACGAGCTAAGCGAGACGTACACAGTGCCGAGCAACATAAAAACGCAGAAGGAAATGAAATATCGATGATTGTAGTGTCCCACGCAGTTGTTCAACCATGCTGTGAAAACGAGTTGCATATGTATTTTTCATGTAGGTAGCTCTACCTGTTGGAACGGTCGATGGCGATTTGGCGACAAATTGATTCGGTGATACAGTATAACATTTCTGAGACTGGCCTTGTCCACTTGGCCCACCTATCCGGTACTTTGAGTCAGAAAATCTGTCAGTGAACATTTATTTTATGCTTTACGTGATTAATATTCGAGTTAATTGAAATTGCAGTGATGTCGAATAGTCTCCGTTTTCTGTTAAAGTTTTCTCAGTAACTTGGTCTTACCGGTAATCAGCCTGGCAAGAAAAGTTATCAAGCTCCGATCCTATACAACAGCAAAACGGCGGCAGTGGGTTGAAAAAAGTTCGAAAAGCTGCAAGATCTTAATTTGGTTGCAACAAACAATCTGAATATAACAATAGAAACCGCTTGCGAGACAGGAAGATTGCACAGAAAGGGAAAAAATAACGAAACATAACTTAAATCAGAAAGTTATCGCTGATGTCGGCGAATTCAAATGTTTCGTTTCAATCTTTTATACAGCTTTGAATTTTTACTTATTAAAATAATAGGAAAACACGTTGTGTGTTTGTTCCATGGCTGTTGAGCTAATACTCAAATTTCAGGCTCCGGGCATCTAATCTTTTTGGCTCCGGCTCCATCATCTTGAGATTTTTGGCTCCGGCTCAGGAACAATTTGGTCCAAAAAACAGAAAAAGCATTGTATTATTTGCACAACTCGTTTGAACCGGAACCCAAATTTCAGGCTCCGGCTCCACCATCAAAAAAATTTTTGGCTCCGAATCTAGCCATCCAAAATTGTTGGGCTCCGACTCCACAGCCCTGGTTTGTTCGCATTCACCCAATTTACGCGTAAGTAATGGTGTACCAAAAATAAGTGTAATTTCATAACACATAAACACAGCAAAACCCTAGCCGCAGCCAATTTGTATGAACTCCTAGCCATTGCACGGAAAGCAGTTTACTACGGAAAAAACGGAAAAAATGCTCTTTTTGAAAGTCGAACTTGAAAATGCGACAATTAACGGAAACATTTCGATGGCAAACGTTGATTTTGCTGTCATGTCAAGACATCCCGATCTTTTCAGTCGAACTCACGGCAGTGATGGTCCATCTTCAAACGGCATTTTTTACACACCGAGCAGTGATGGGTGCGCGGAGGTTTAGGGGTAATGCACTTCTTACAAATCGATGTCAACGGGACGTCGGACGTCTCCTGCAAAGTCAATCTGCCGGTTAGCAGCGCGTGAACGACTGGTCACGTGATATTGGTGTGACCTGGACAAAATACGCAAGTAAAAAAGATGGACTTCGATCGCGTAAGGTTTATCTAGCAACGGGCGTTTAAAGTCGGACATCTGCAGACACCTCATTGGCGTACTGCTCACTATCAACGCAGCCATAACCAAAATGACGATTCGTCCTGCGGATGGTAATTAATGAAGCGTGAAGTTAAGCGCGAAAACAGGGGCCTGACGAGGTTAGATGGCGCCCGGGACAAGAAACAAGTTTGGCGCCCCCATGTTCGCACTTTGGTCTTTCGGAAGCAAATGCACTGTATTGAAGAAAGGGCTTACGACATTGTTGGGACTTTTCGACGACCCCCGAAACCATTCGGTGCCCGAGGAATTGTGCCCGGTTGCCCTCCAGTCGTTACGCCCCTGTTCGAAAGTAGTAGTAGAGTGATGATGGTCATACAATGCTTTCGACATGGAGCAAAACACACTGCATGTGATACCGCTATTTATACGGTGAAATCGCGATAATGACGGAGAAGTTGCAGAACCTCTCGTCTTAATAACCCATACCCTTGTCGTTCCGAATCACGTCAGGAAAATTCGAGGCAAGTTAGCACTTTCAAAGGAATGATTCACTACAATCGATAATGCCACTGTACCTTACAAAAAGATCTAGAACGCGATGAATTGCTTCCGCCGAAAGTATCAGTCACTTATTTTCTGATAAATGCAAAGTTTGCCAACTAACAAAGCTAACTTGCGCTTCCGGATTTACATATCACATTCGCATGCAAGCAATCCTTACTTACTGCTGGTGGACAGCCAGGGTTTGTAGTTACGGCTTTGAAATAATGAAATACGATCATCAGCAACAAGTAATGCCCGTATGCAAGGTGCACATGAGCACAGAACGTTGAATGAGTTTTCAACACATGAGGTAAAACGTTCATGTAAAACAAAACGACCACCGACGACGTCAGACAGACAACCAGAGTCACGAATGCCTGAAGAGGAGAAGACAAGTCAGATTCAAGCTTACTTCTGACGGTTGTACCTTCAAAGCAACACGACCTTCTTGATATAGAAATTCCACAAGCCCGAACGAGTGGTTTGTTGCGTATTAACGCGACGATAATTACAGCTGCCGAAGTGCAGTTACACACAATATGCGACGCATAAAGAGAAAATCTGCATGTAGCAATGCAACCTTTATAACCACATTCTGTGCGACATATGCCGTCTGCAAGCAATAAATGTTCAGGAATTTCTGTTTCGAACCCCACGTACAATTGAGTATGGCACAAATCTGCTGGATAGTGCTTTCAGTTGCAAACCAGTTACTTCCCGCACGACATGTGAACACATGCGAGCTCTCGGACATTTGTCGAGCCAAGCTTTGACAACAGTTACCTTGGTGCCCCGCGGTTAGTACACCGATCTGAAACAATCTGTACATAGTGTTTCCAATTCGGGGCAAAATTTTAAAACCCGGGTTTCGGGTAGCTGAAAAAAAAAACGGGAAAGCCCGGGTTTTGAAATGAATGCGATTTTGACCGATAAAAATTCAACATAATTGTGAAATTGCTACTGTTGGTACCTGCGCAGTTTATTAGCGAATTATTAATTAAGTTAAGCACAGTTTTTATTGATGTTTACAATACTGACGCATGTCAATCAAAGCACACTCTTATCATTCAGTCTGTTTCAGAGTTTTGTGACAAATAGTACTGTGGCTGAAGAAGCCCTCTCTGCTTTCACTGATGTGAGCTTGATTTTAATAACGGCTTGGTACAGTTTTTCAAGTATATCTGACGTCTTTGAAGCCTCAAATGGACTCATTTCCTTTTTTACGATTTATGATTGGGTATCTTTCTGTGTCGGAATAGTTTTGTCGTCTTCACTCTCATGGATAACATGGATTTTGTGCTTTGATTTCAAATGGTGGATTCAACTTACAGTGCTTGAAACTCATCCTTTTGTATAACGGAGCACAAATTGAACTTTGGTGTTTGTTGAGCCTTATTGTATAAGAAATGGCTCTAGCCTGATTTTCATTGATTAATAACGTCTTCAAACTGAATGTGCATGATTAAAGATCTATTTAAAGTCGCTTCTAAAGGAAATCCAAATATTTTGTGGAAAAGTATTGCAAACTGAAAAGCAACGAATCGATTCTGCAAAGAATCACAGTTTGTATATGAACTAACACATAACAGCTTATAAATGAACAATAGTAACTACGAAACTACGGCATAGCTTTGAAGAACTACCTCAGATGCAGGTTAGCGAAGACTGAAGTGCGCGTAGACACCTATTATGGGCAAAACGACGTCACGATCCTTGTAAATAGGTCAATTGAACGATGTTCTATACGGACCAACAACGAACGTACGGTGATCAGCGATCAAAACTCGCACCTGGTGCACCATGATAATAGGTGAAAGTTCAAACGTGCTATTTTGGCCGTTACACGCGCCACTCCACAACTTCAGTGTTATCAGAATTACTAATATTTGAATGCAACAGCAATTCCAGGCTTATTAAAATATGCAGGTTTCGTGGTTGAAAAAAAAAAACGGGTTTCGGGTAGTAGAACTAGCCAAAAAAAACGGGTTTCGGGTTCGGAAAAACCCGGGCTGGAAACACTACAGTATCTGTAAACTTACGAGCTTTGACAACTTGGACCTCATTGAAAGTTTAATCGGGCGCCGACGTCGAAGGCAACTTTTGCGATGTTCGTGCATTTGCTTGATTGAAAGTGTTGCAACCTCTCGGTTGGCGTTGAATGTGCGATTCACCACGAATGGGATGTACGCGAAGAACAACACCCATATGTATATGTGGCGCGAACAAGCAATAACAAAGTTATCTCGTCGGGTGATCTCTATTGTTGCTTGCTGCCACAGTGTGAAGCTTTGCGAACTTCCCGCTCGGGCTTTCCGATCACAACAAAAGTATTGTTGGTTCCTAAAAGCGCCACATTTTCGAAACAGCGTTCGGGTGATAAAAATGAGCAGCTGCATCATGTGCAGTAAACTCATCAAGCTCGGTTTGATCACAGGCTTTATTCCCAAAAGAGTGGCCAAAACGCCACCCAGTCGTAAACACTAACTCTGCTGCGCTGTTTCCGACGCCGACTTGGCCTTAGCTTAGACTTCTTGCGCACTGACATGAGTTCCCGAGAATGTCAAATAAAGATGAAAAAATGTCAACATTAGGTAGGAAACACTTATTTACGGAAAATTGGAGACCTTCGCTTGAAAAATCACCACCAATTTTAAAGATACATTTGGCATACGCACGAAAGAGTATTGAAAAAGTTTCGATACAAACTTGTTTGAAAGAACTTGTGGAATAATGGCTCGTGGATGGATGTCGCCACGAACTGATCTGAACGTAATTGAAAACTTAATTTGTTGAAATTATCTAAATTACTTCGAATCCACAGAACGTTTGAAACATGTTCGAGCTTACCACCCCAAACCATCTGACGGCGAAATCAACAATCCAAAACACAGGCTCAAAAGCAACATCTGCTGCCGAACCATATGAATTGTACGTCAGGGATTTGATGCAAAGCTTCCAATAACCAACAAACTTCTTGATTTTGCTCCAGCTCAATGGACAAGTTACATAAAACCTTCTCATTATTTACATCTATCATGCTGCTACAGCTGGAAAAGGAAAACCAAACTTCGCAAATTGACAAGCACACGAAAATATTGCACAAAAAATCTGCACAACATGTGGCAAATACTATGCAGGCTGTAGCATAACATATAGTTGCGAAGGAAAAGTCACAAGCAACAGTTGACTTACAGATACAAGGAAGCTCAAACGATGATCATGAATGAAATATGAAAAAAGTAGACAACAAATGTTTTCCAAAATTAGTGAAAAATAAAATTAGAAAATGCACCTTCTCAAAAATATTTGGACGGTGAATCTTAAAATACATCATCTCACAACATGAAAAAAACAATTCTGCACAAGCACGCACTTTGGAAATGAAAATGCTGTGACAAAATGCTCCAGTAAAGAATCGTGATAATGGGAGCAACCGTATCGTTATCAACAAGATATCCAACACCACATTTTATAGGTCATTATAGAGTGGCATACAAGTTGGGTTTTCTTTATAAAGTCCAGCGTCCTCCAAGACACCACTCGGAGAACATCGCCAAGGATCTGCAGTTGCTTCCTGCCACTGTTTCAATTTATTCATTAAAGTTGTTCTAGTTGACAAGTAGTTGGCATTCCATGCCAGATTTTGCTTCTCCAATGGATCACTAGTAAGGTTGTACATCTCCCATTTGCTGCGATAGTAATAGTCTTTCAAACTTTTAAACCAATGTGTGTCAATGCCAGAGCGGGTCCGATTTAGAATGTCTTGAAATGATGGAGCGAGATAAAAGTCTTGGTCAATTGGAAATGGCATAAGGTAATTTAGGTTTTCAATGAATGTAATATTATCGCAATGAATGGATCTCATTGGATAATACATGGTAACCTCATGTAAGCTGTGGCTGCCAAAGACTGTATTAGTAATATCTTTTTGCAGCAAAGATTTGCCAGTAAGCTTCACTTGTCGCCCAAACAGTTCATAATCAGGATATGGCAATTCATACCAATTTAAGATGGTTGGTGTAATATCCAAGTGTGAAACATACTGATTTGAAACAGTGTCCCATGTACTTGGGGTTGATGGCACTGACAGCAAAAATGGTTCAGCTCGTCCTGGAACGTATAAATTAGTCCTTCCATTAGGAAACGGAATGCCATTGTCTGAAGTGAATATAATCATTGTGTTATTTAAAAAGCCAGCCATTCTCAACTCATTCATTACCAGCCCCACACCCTGGTCTAACCTAGATATGGTGGTATACTGGGCAGATATATCCTTACGTGCAGCTACAGTGTCTTGGACAAATGATGGAACAACAACTTCAGTGGAATCATAATAGTCAGGTTTCCAATCAGGTATTCTTCCCATGCCCTTATCACCGTTTCCAAACTTTTCACAGAAGACACCATACTCAGGATGAGTGTGCCCACATCTGTGTGGGTCATGAAACCCAATGTAGAGGAAAAATGGTTTGGTCTTATCTTGAGAAGAGAGGAAGTACTGAGTTAGTTCCTTCATTTTGGTAATATTGCGCCCCACTTGAAGAATTGAATTATTCTCTTCGGTTTCTGCATAATCAAAAGGATAAACATACTCAGGGGCAACATGCTTTTTGCCAATAATTCCAGTGCGAATGCCATTTTGTTTCAGCAGAAGAGGCAAGCTTTGAACTCCATCAAAGGAGTTGAAGTGATGGTATCCATTGTGCAGACCATACATTCCTGAAAAATGACATAAAACAGATGCAGCAGTTTATGCAACTTTTGGAAAGAGCACATATGAACATTTCATTAACTTACCATTTTGATGTTGTGGTAATCCTGTCAAGATGGTTGACCTGCTTGGAGAACAACTGCTGACTGTAGTAAAAGCATTCACATATTTTATACTGTGAGATGCAAGGGCTGATATGTGTGGAGTTCTGATAACTTTATTGTCATATGCACTCAACTCAAATCCAAGATCATCAGCAACCATGACCAGAACATTCAAAGGCTCAAATTTAGCAGCAGTGTTTGCCACAACCAAGTTAAACAACAACAACCACAATATCACAGAGTTCATCACAAAAATGTTCCTACACTTAAGAAATAGTTCCATGTTTTCACTCCTTGAAAACAAAACTAATGGTAATAATTATATACAAGCAATTGGTTTCTTGCTAATAAAGCATTGTTTAACAACTTAGAATGATAAAAAACAATGTAAATCATCTGTTTAATACAAGCTTGTGCTTGATTAATGATATTCAATTTTAGTCTTAAGTTTGCTTGCTTCTTCTGTCCTTGCATTAGTTCTTCAGAATTTCAAGTGTATGCATTGCTTTCAGATTTCACAATTAAGTATGCATATAATTAGTAAAATCGAATTCCTATCTTTCACAATTTATTGATTCGACTTCATTGTCTTGGCACAAAGGCGACAAAAACAAACAATCTATTTCATTTGTAACATCAGTTTTGAAAGAAACTGCTAACTTTATGAACACATATAAACTATGATTGGAAGAAAAAGTGGTTGCAAACAGCCATGTAATGAATAAAGGCCTAGAAGGGTAAGTAAGCTACCTCAAAGTTATTATGAATGACAAAGTAGTAATGGAGAAAATAAACTTTATAATAATTGGAACAGAACAGAGCCAGTACATATGTCAAACCTCTCAAATGACAGTGTCCCTAAGATTGGTGACCACTATTTTCAACAGAAAATTGTCAATAATACATAATAGTTTAGATTTATGTAAATTTGGAAAGATACATTTATATCTGACTTGGACAACAAAGAGTTGCCAAATTCAATTAGGTGGTTATGTTAACTAAGCAAGTTTTATCTAGAAGTTTGCCAGAGCATGAAACTATTTAAACAATTATACTGTGCAAAATTAATAACTGATTTAGAACACAAATATGACTACATGATCTCTACTTGGTTGGTTTAGAAAAGCTTCAGAGTGCTTCACATCTTTCAGCAGAACTCTTTTCACATCTGTCCTCCAAGGGTCGTGCCTTGTCAAATTAAAAAATTTCCAAAAATTTAATGGGGTATATTCCTGGATGCAGATGAAACAATGGTAAAACAATATGCTGCCCAATATAGTAGAGACACCTGAAAATCCATCTCAGTATCATTTTTACTTTCTGAAAATCTACCCCTATAGGTTTTTTCATTTTCCTTATTTGCGTATGTTGCAATGCTTTTTCATCCATTGTAGATGACATTATTTTTTTCACTTCAAAGAAGATGTCACGATGAGCTTTGATTTTGCGCTATTGTCACAAATTTACCAACCATGGCCTAATTGGTCATGTAACTGGCACAATAGTCAGTAAGAACTATTGTGAAGTATGCTCTTGGTCTGCCATAGCTTAGCCTACGCATTGCACCTTTTTTTCACATGAAACATGCAAAGTCGCAACATTTCAAAAGATCCACCCACAATTGCAAACCCATGAAAAACATTCCAAGACAAAGTTTGCAACTAAAAAAGATCATTTATTTTTGCAATTCTTGCCTGTGAAATTGAAATCTAACGCACTTTAGGCAACAAGCATAAGGAAGAAAAGTGAAATATGCTTTGCATTNGGTTAGCCTCCACATTGCACCCTCGACTTTTTGTTCACATGAATTGAAATGTGCGAAGTTGAAATACAATTTTGAAACGAGCCACCCAGATTTGCAAAAAGTGTGTGCATGTATAACATTTTGCTTTTGTGATTTTGGGTAGTTTGCACATCAAATCCAGTTGGTTTTAGCAAACAAAGGAAAGATCAGTAGGAAATATCAACAAACTTGCTATGTTAGCATACACCTTACACAATGTTCACAAGCATCATGAAAACTAGAAATATTTGCAAAATAGTCAATGAAATGTGTGCAATTAAAAAAAATTGCTTCTTTTTGCATTTCTTGGTCTTTGCTCTTGAATTACAACATACATTGGCGTTATCAGTAAGGAAAATGGTTACATGAGCACTGCCATACGTTAACCTGCGCATCTTCACATGAAGCATGCTAAGTTGAAATTCAGTATTTGAAAAAAGCCCACCAGACTTGTACAAGCAATAAGTGAATACAAAAGCATTTAAATTTTCGAATGTCATGTGTTTTGAACTTTAATTTCAACACGTTTCGGAGACAAGAAACGCGAAGCTTGCTTTGCAATAGATCAGCCTGAACCTGTGTGGTTGAAATCATAGCTGTTGCTTCTGCACGGTCTCACAACTTGGATTTTTTTATTCAGGACCTTATTTCTTAATGTGTAGGCTCTTTCTGAAAAGCTTAGGTGTGTGATCAACATACATGTCATTAGGGTTGCCAGATCTACTTTATGCCAAGAGGCTAAATCTAGTCCAGAAAAAGCCAAATTCTAAGACAAACGTCCAAATAAAAGCCAACCATTTTTCAAAATTCATCAGCAGTTACAAAGTCATATTAACCCATACTTAACTTAGCAACTTATTAAATGGCAATGTTCCTCAGTCACAATTGTAGCGCAACAGCACAACAAGTACGTGATGACAGATCATAAGAGAACAACTTAATTTCCATGTGTAGCCAAAATAAATTTGAGATAAATTTACCATCCTTCGATAAGTGCTATTGCAACAACCAACAGTCAGAACTCAGAACAAAACCAACAAACATGTGCACCACTTGAAAAACACTAAGTTAGGTAACATACCGTAACAGTTCTCACTCCTACCTCTACAACTGCAGCAAGCAACAGGCATTCTGATGAACTTACTTTCACATAACTCAGAAGCTCCAAGGACCCTAACAAAATTTTGTAATGAAAAACCTTCAAAATATAGGAATTTCGTGAAAATCTGCAATTAATAGTCAAAAAAGTGAAAAAAAGGTTTCTCAGACAGGACCCAGGGTGGTCAATTCTTGCAAGGAGACAGCCTATCCTGGAAAAGGGCCAAAAAGAGCCAAAGGGCAAAATGAAAATTTTCGGGTCAGGGTCTGAGAGAGTATTATTTGGGACCAAATTTCTGAAGTTTCGCCCCAAAAGGCCAACCTGGCAACCCTGCATGTCATTACGTGTTCGGTATAATCAAATAGGTTAAGCTCTACGCTCATGGCGTGTAGCGAGGAAAAAAAGGATGAGTTCTGATGAGTTCTATCAGCTTCTCAGCGAGTCACTCTCTACACTACCAACCATTCTCAAACAAATAAAGGCGATGATTTGGTTCTTACCGGAGACTTTAACGCTCAGGTTGGAACGGAATACATTGCGCGCTCGGACCTTATGGCTTGCGTAAAATGAACGAAAATGGTCAACGACTTGAACTCTGCACCGACTACAATCTTGCACTTACTAACACCTTCTGTGCTGGCTCCCTCAACGCCAAAGTAACCTGGACGCATCCACGGTCTTGCCGCTGGCACCAATTGGACCATATCAGGGTTGCCAGATTTTTTTTCAGCTTATGGCCAAAATCCTGGTAAAAATGGCCAAAATGGCTGTATTTCTAAGAGGTTATGGCCAAAATTACAAAATATTTTAACTGTGGTAATTTCCATATTCATAGGTGTCTCAAATTCTTTGGAAGTCAGTATATTTTTGCCAAAAAATGTGGTTTTGCCAAAGAATAAATTTTTACCTTAAAACAGCGGTTTCTGCTGAAAAGTCAAAATCACCTGTTACAACTTGTCTTTATTGATCTTAATAAAACTTAGAACCATATACTAAACGCTGTTGTAGATACATGCTTCCATTCTGACGCATTTCTGGGTTAAACAATTTGAAATTAACTTTCCAATTCAACGACAAGGCTAGAATTCTCTTGATTTTGTGCTCCAAATATATGAACAAAAAATTAAAGTCATGAAGTGCATTAAGTTGATGGTCATAATTCGTTAACCACATGCTCAGAACCATCATTAAGTTAAAATATGAAGGAAAGGACAGGAACACTTGAGAACAAACTTTGATTCATGACAGGTCCGACTGAAATACTTGTTGCACAAAATCTACAAGATTGCAAGGGCTAAATAATTACTACACACTTTGAACATGACAAGGTTGAGGTTACTGCAGAGTGTTACTGTAAAAGTGATGAGAAACTTCTGAAAGTAAAATCTTACCAGAAATGCAAAACACTTCTACTAGCCTATAATATTATTATTCACACAACCGAGTGCACCAATCTTCAGATAGATACAGCATGAGCGCAGCAGATTTCAATGGTAACCTAAAGATTATCACTGTCTGAAACATCTGTACAAAATCTATTGACTGCAAGGGCAAAATCATTACTNCACACCTCAAAGAAAGAAAAAAAAAAAGTTGAATTGCCACGGTGTTACTGTAACAATGAGTGATATGAATACCGTCCAAAAAATACAAGAAGAAAAAATATTTAATGAAACTATATATTACAGAGACAAACCAAAAACTGGCCAAAAATGGCCAAATTTTACAAAATGGCCAAATACGTTTTTCATGCCCAACGTATTTAAAAAATGACCAGATTTTTTGAAATTGGCCAGGAAATGGCCAATCTGCCAACCCTGGACCATATCGTTGTTTGCAGAGGTGGCCGGAGTCACTGTTTCAGACTCCGACTCCGTTCCTGTTCCAAAATTTTGGAATCCGGGTCCGGATCCTTGTCCGGCAATTTTTCAAATTTGAGAATCCGACTCCTGTTCAGACTCCGGCTGCAATCATCAATCCAACACCTTAATTTACCCATGTTTTTACTTAAGTAATGACCACACTGACTCCTGCTACTGTCGAAATTCAAAAGTGACCCGGATCTTGGTCCGGTTTTTCGCAAATTTTTTACTCCGGGTCCGGTTCCGGGTCGGAAGGAAAAACGCAGAATCCTGCCGGAGTCGACTTCGGTTATCCGGATCCGGTCCCATCTCTGCTTGTTCAGCGTAGACAATTGAATGGTGTAAAGCAGTGTTTCTCAAACTTTTTTATTCCATTGCCCCCTTTTCACTCACGACACGTCGTTTTCGCCCCCCAAGCCTGATGAATCAAACACAAGTTAGTCAATTAAAGAATTTTATTCTTTGTAAATAGAACGTTGTAAATAGCTGAACCAAGACGTGAAAATAGCTGAGCTAAGCAATTGTACTACGACGCTAATATGACATTTAGAATTCTTGTGAGAATACCTCGTAATCCAGGGCTACGGAGCCGGAGCGCCGGAGCTGGACATTTTACCCGAAGCCGGAGTGCAAAATGAAAAACAGGAATCGGAGCTCAGTTTAAATATTTAGGACTGGAGCTGGAGTTATGGCAATTTGAAATGTAGCCCCAGCTCCGGGTCTCTTCCCAGATACAAACGGTTTTGCCAAACAGACTTACGTGCGCTCGTTATAGGACACTAAACGCGATTTTTACGCGTTACGACACCAGACTGGATCTGCAAGCCTTTGATGTTTCTTTGGTTCAATAATCGTTAAGACTGTGACATCGTAGCTGGCAGGCGTGGTGTTACTTGTTGAACAGTGGTTCTCAAACACTGTTCTAAGAGCCGCATGCAGCTCCAAAGCATCCTTTGTGCAGCTTTTTGCAATCTTTCTGTAACAGATTCTATTTTAATAAGAGCTGATGATGCCTACTTCGCAGGCGAAATATATACTCTGTAAGAGCTTGGAGTCTGATTCTTTGCTGGGAAAGGATTGCTTTCGTTAGGCAGGGTCTTTCAGTAACACCTCTAATATTTTGTGTAACAGACTTCGTTAGTGCAACAAAACGTGTCAATTGATTTGTGGAAAATTCTTTTAGTGCCGCCCCCTAACAAAATCGTAGGTCTGGATTTGGTTCCCTTCAGCGAAATGGTTGTGAACCACGTTGTAGAAGCAAAAACAGACGTAACTACCATAGCATCTTACTTTCTAGTCAGAATGATCTAGCCAGGTGTATAGTAGTGTAGCGATCTCAAAAGAACTGAGCTATAATGAACAGGTATATAATAAAATATCCAAAGCTTTTGTAGCTGTGTAGTCGTGCTCTTGGCAGGGAGGATGATTAAGATATGATACCATTGCAGATTTAAGCGTAACATGCACGACGCGCCATTGTAAAGTAGGAATTTTTATTAGAAACCATTAGGCTTAGGCTAATAGCAACAAAGTTTCCCAGATTGGCAAAGCTCACTGGGAAACATAACGTTTACAAGCGGTAGCGTAACATGAAAGTTACAAATAATTGGTAGGAAACTGGCATGGCTTTGCATAGCAGTACATTATCAGATGGGTATAAAAATCAATGTAAACAAATGTGGACTTTTCTTGAAGTTTTCATCTGTGGAAAAATCTGTTTTCAGCACGGTAACCATCTGCCTTATTTTCTCCTAAGTTTTGCGTGTTAAATTGTGCTGTACTTGCAATTCATCGCTGGCTATTTTGAGTGCAAAAATAAGAAATCAGAACTTTTCAGCTATTTTTGAAAAGTCAAAGGTAAGTTTCTTCTCATACTATTTCTTTGAACAAAGGGATTTTAAACACATCTTCGCATTTGTGTTAATGCAAATGTGTGCGTGTTTGAAAGAGCACAT
>JGI24158J21664_10002500_pt1 | contig 22353 bp, 22 predicted proteins | sample Ectturendosymbi3_FD_21664 | JGI IMG/M metagenome (IMG submission 21664)
GGGGGGGGGGGTCATTTCCATTACTCAGAGGTGTCGAGAGCTGATAACGTTTTTTTTAATACATCATTAAAAAAATGCATTTTCAAAATACCATCGTTATTTCTCTTCTGTAGACTGCCGCAAGCCTGAAATGGAAACACTGGTACAATATGCATTGATACGTGCGGTTCCAGTAATTATCATCGAGACGATTGCTCGTTTAACTTTGAATGTTCGGATAATTTACTTTTTATCTCTGGATAAGTGAAGCGTTTTGTCACGCTGGCAGCGAAAAAAAAGTCTTTTTTGATAATTTTATCTGAATTTTTAGCTCGTTTGGCATTCAAGTCCAGAACAGGTGAATTTGCAAACTGGGTTCAACCCCGTACTTTGCAAACTGGGTTCCAGATGTCCTAATAGTTTAATTGACCTTATTTCTCAGGACTTCGGGCTGGGCATGAGACTAGTCTGGGGCATTCTGGCCCTTCGCAATGTCCCCTACTGGTTGACTCTGACAGACATGTTGGATCTTATCGCTTCGCTGAATTTTCGTCAGTTGACCTACATCGAGAATGTTCTGATGTCACGTGACATTGGTAAACCCGTGGTGAAGGTGAGTAGCCGCATGTGTGCTTTTTGCGATAAATAAGTTGATGAAAACTGGTTTGTTGAACCTTTTTAGGCAAATTTTGAAGCTGTTTATATGTTTTGAAAGATCGTATTCCATGTTTATGAGATCTTATGTTTTGCGTCTCGTAAAAAAAAACAAAACAAAAAACGAAATAAATGTAAGGTTTGAAAATTCGCAAATCTTGTTTGGTTCCGCATGGCCATGGATTCAGTAAAACTATCAAAGATTGCCGTTGACCGTGGGGGGGGTACTTCGAATCCTCCTGGGGCAGCTGCACCCGCAACCCTCCTGAAGGAAAAGCGGGCGTGAAAATGAATGAATTTTTGAAATAATTTTTCAGGTATCTTTCTCGTGAACGTTTCTTTCAGGTAGACTTTCGTGACACGCCGCCATTGTTTCGTCACACACCGCCATTGTTTTGCTGTTGAAAGCTTCAAAAGTGAAATCGAAACCTTCAAAATTTGCATTTGGTGCGAATTTGATTTGCGGCAATTACCGGTACCGAGACTGATGATTTAAAAGCTATGACCAGCATTGCTAGAGTTCCACGCATAGCCTTTTAACTGCTCGGGTAAGTTTCATTCCAGTGCCAAGCGAAATTTCTTGCTGCAAACCATGTGCGCATCCACAGAGTAATATTCTACGTATCAAATACGCTGAGAAATCTGATGATTTGGGCTCAGGGTTTGGTGTTTAGGTAAGTGTGTTGGTTTAGGGTTTGGTTAGGGTTAGAAAAAAGAATAATAATTGAGGTCTAACGGTAAGTCTAATGATTTTCAGTGGTTATAGTTATTCCCGTACTATAGCTTGTTGTGGGTATCTGACATCTAACCTAAAAGTTCAAATTTGCACAACATACATCAAAAAAGTAATCGCCAAATTTTATTCCTTTATTCTGTGAAGCAAAATAACTGACAAAACTGTAATAAGTCAGATGTTTCGCTTGACATCGGTAACAGCGGTCCAATGAAAGCAACCTTTATTAGACTTACTGAAGCATGACCGTGCAAAGATCAGACGAAAATCATTCAAGCGAAAAGCAATTTGAGCGCGCTAACATAGAATGGTTACTTTGTTGTAGTGTGCGCAAGCCGTGGAGGAAGAAACACTGGATAATTTTTATTTGTTTGTAGTGTTGTTTGCAGGATAAAGCAGGACTGTTGAGTCTTAGTTCGTTTGCAAATTTGTAATAATATTAACATACTTCGGGGAAAAAACGATTACTGGTGACTCAGTGTTCAACGTTATTTTACGTCTGCATAAATTAATAATACACTTCGTTTACTACTTGTTTTATATACTCGCTATTCGTTTTATATACTCGTTTACTATTGGTTTTATATTCTCGCAAAGCAATTTTACACAATAAGATCACCAAAATGTGTCAGCCAACTAATCAATACAAATCCACTCAGGAAAAACAATTTTTCCCAATATTTCATTTACCTTCAGCACAATTAACTTGACCTACTGAAGGACTGTACCACTGACCAAACGGTATAATTGGTTGCACACGCCGTGAGTTCGATTCCCGCCCAGGTCACACCGAAGACTTGATAAACCTCACTCGTTCTGTATTGCGTAAGGAAAGGTTCACGCGCGGTGCTGCCATTGACTCGCACCAGCGCAGCAGTCACTGTGAAAGCATCCGCGTGGTCCACGGCGCAAGCAAGTGGGAGTGAGCGCTGCAGACCACTCGTGGCACTCGAAGGGAGTTGAACAACGAACTTGCTCATTCAATTGTTAATCTTGCGCACTAACTGCGACAAGCGTGTCTGGTCATGCCTGAAGTAAAGCATCCACACCTTGTTTGCAGTTTGTACAAGAGTAACAATGGAATGAGGCAAGTCAATTTTGCTAAGGGTATATAAAGAGTCTCTTTTTCTTTTTTTTTACCTACAGTAAATAAGTGTAGAGTATTTGTATTTTGTTTCTATTTTGAATAAACCTTAACCTCTCACTTTATTTTATCTTCTTAAAAACAAAAAATATTTGATAACTGTTGAAAAAAGAGTGTTTATCACCTTCATAAACCCATGGATGTATTGTTTCAAAAATCATCACACAGCTGCAAATAGTGTATTTCGAGCATGTAAAATGCATAAAAATGTATGTGGTAAATGACTAGTGTTAGGGTGTTACTCTGCTCACAGTGCTCAAGGCTTTTTGAAACCTTTTTATTAACACGAAAACCTGTAGCAGTACAGACATTCCCATACCCGTTGTAGGGATAGTAAAAGTTTTGGAGTGACCATTACATGCAAAGAAGTCGGAGCGAAGGAAAATGACTCCACAGCCCTGAGTTAAAATATGCGTTGAATTTGGTTTGGTCAAAAATCTTATTGCAGCGTTAATGCGTCCTTAGAATTAACAAGAAAGACTTTTCTTTTCTCGTGATTTTTTTTGAACCTCTGTTGAACGACCCATTGCCGAGCGTGTGAGCTTTGCCTTTGTGCTTGTGTTTGAATGACGTCATCACTTATGACGTCATGCTCCACAGAGAAACACGGTGCAAGAGGAAGCTCTCGGGGTGGTTCTTCAGTGCTTGGCCGAGGAGGACGCTCGCGTGAGACGCGTTGCCTCGGAAACGCTCGTCGCCATGGTGACGCAGCTCTCGGCGCGCGCCGCGCGAGACCAAGTCGCGCCGGAAGCGTTCTGCTTGTGTCACCAGCGGATCGCGACGTGTTCAAGCCCCTCCCACAACGTCGGCTCCGCGGAACCGGACCTGGAGGCGATCAGCGCCAAGAGCCTGTTGAAGGTCTATCGCGGATACGACAATGACTCGCCGGCGGAAGGGATAAGCGAAAGGTTTGCGAAGAAATAAACTTGCGTCTGTTTTCGAAACGACACAGCTCACTGTGCGGTTGAAATGCGTTACGTCAGCGCTTGCGTCATCGTTATCGCCTACGTCAACTGCCAGAATTCCTTTCCTATTCGTGTGAGACCACGTGTTCCATGAGCCAGACAACGGGAGGGGGGTGGTAGTCGCGCGGCGTGTAAGTATAACTGCGAAAAAAGACATTGAACGGTTACACCCTTTTCTGCGCTACGAATGATCGGCAAGTACATTGTAATAAAATAAACGTTCACTGAATGCATATTACGGTCACCGCCGTCGGCACCCGCCTTTGAGTTGATCCTTCATCTGCGTCATTTCCGTGAGTTGATCCTTCATCTGCGTCATTTCCGTCTCGGAACCTTTGCGGAGCTCGCCCTGCATTGGAAGGTGGAGCTCTGAATGATCGATTGTAGATGTCAATTTTCAAACTAATTTATTAATACTGGGGGGTACCATTGCAATGAATCGCCCCAAATTGTGTAACCATAGAGCCACGCCCTCTCCTGTGCTTGCTTTTCATTGGTCAGGTTTTCTTTGCGTGTGAAAAAAAGTCGCCATGGTTTCAGATCATCAATAGCCTCGGAGTCGTAACGATTTGTCGTTGTATAGATTTGGTGCTAATTGCTTTGGTTGGTGAGCGTTTACTCAAACAAGGCAAGGTTCAGAGACTAAACAAGAACTTCATTATTTCAAGTAAACTGTCAAGGCACGCTGCACTTCCTGACTTAACCTTGTTTCTCTTCGACTTTCAGCTTATCCTACATCGTCAGCCGTATCGGCGTACTGTTGGGCACTTCGGCCCACAAATGGGCCACCAGTGGAGCCTTGCAGGCCCTGAAGCAATTGTCCACGGCCTACCCGGTGTGCGACCACCCCGCCGCCTGGGGGGTCAACTTCGCCCAGAACGCTGACAATACACCGAGGTTGGTTGTCATGGTAACGTGTTATTGTAATGCAACAATGGCTTTTCTGTGACATTTATGGATTAGTGCGCTATGGACAATTGTTTTTAACGTTTGAATAATGGCATCTCCATTGAAATCGCACCACGAAAGTGCAATCGATGTTGGTCAGTGATCTGCATTTCCGCTGGTGTCCGGTTGCATCGCCGAATTTCTTCTGGTTCCTGCAAATAACAGTGTTTCACTTGCTAAATTGAATAATGAAGCCCTGGAATCATCGGTTATTCCCCTTTTCAGAGACAGGTCTGGCAGCAACTTGAGCATCGGATCGCACAAATCAACAAACGCTCTGGTGAGTTTGTTCCTGTTATTATTTTTCGATTGTCCTTTGTTTCATGTTTTATGATGTCACTGTGAATGATTATAACGTAATGCACTTCTCGGCGTTGTGGCCCAATCAGTTGATCTTCTTTCAACAGGCAGACCACGCCCACCTCCAGCTCGGTCTCCTCCCAACAATTGTCGATCTGCTTAAAACGCCATGGATACAGCTTGACGTCACGATGCACAGTGATTGCGTCATAATCGCTGGAAATCTTTTAGCAGGAACGTCCACCCATGGTAAGAAAATGCGTTTCGACAGCAAATATGCTCCTTATTTTGGTCGTGATATAATTCACGGTTGTCACGTTGTATTGTAAAAGTATTGGATTGTGAAATCGGTTTTGGAGACTTTCAAAAATTTTGAATCTAGGCAAAATGTACATAAGGTATTGAAAAAGTATGGAAATTCCAAATTCAACCATTTGTTTATTAAAATTTTGTTCTTTGCCGCTGATGGCAGTTTTGCAGATGGTTTTTGCATTGTGTCCTGCGAATAAAATTTTGGAAAAATGATAACAAGTGATGGTATTAAGTTTTTTTCATTTAGTATTGAAAAAGTATGGAAAATATTGTTTGGAAGTGTGAAGGAACCCTGATAATATTGACCAGCGCAGTTGAAGGCCGCGAGTAATTGGCGGCATAACGTGAAACTGAGCGTTGGCTGCTTGTAACGAAGTTCAAACAGCGTTCAACCAATGTTTGGCACAACTGTTGTCATCCGCCACTCACCTCACTCAACCGATTTCCAGAGTTCCGTGTGCTCGGCAGACCGAAGCCAGATGATCAGCATCAAGGCGGGAAGTCCAAGTCAGACAACGTTTCAAGTGAGAAATAGACGGGTTTCACAATCTAGTCTCTACGGGTTAGAATCAGTCAGGAAAATTTTGCAAAATGGGAAATCGCTTTTACGTTGTATGCTGCGTGCGCAGTCCTGATAGAAATATATTTGAATGTGATTTTATGATTGAGGGCGCGTCGTGTCGCGTGAAATCGATTTCGGATTTAAAAAATTTCGCTGATAGATTTAAACGCTTCACCTTTGTGGATTCTAGCTGCTTGAATACAGATATGTACAAGTTTGAATCATCACACAGTTCCGGAGGCAGAGCCCAGTCGGCTGATTACGCGAAAGTTTACTGGAAACCTAATGCTTTTAATTGCTTTTCAAAAACGCTACGAACCGAAAATCGCTGTCTCGCTTCTCACGTCACCACCAGCCATGTTTGTGTCAGAATGTCAATGCACAATGACGCTGGGCTACGCTAAAAATATTATTTTGTTCGATTCTGACAAAACAATCAAAAGCCAACGCGTCCCCGAATTGCGTGATGTGCAATAATTTCATGGCAACTGTAAAATACAACTGTTCCTACCTCGACCAGGCCTAGTTTCATTAAAACTTGAAACAACACACTTTGAACACAAGCTTAGCTTGGGGGTTTTCCCGAAGAAATAACAGCTTCAGGCTGAGGTTCTGTTTTGATTAAAAACAAGAAAAAAACTCGGCGTTCTTGGTGATGGCAGCAACTTGCAAACACAAAGCTTTGCTGTTGTCCTCCCCAAACTATTCAACCAATCGCGAGACGATCTGCCAATGTGGGAGGGATCGCTTTGTTGTTCCAAACTCTGCAGTTGGTCCATCGCCTTCACCCCCCACTTCAAGTCCCAAACCATTGAAACTCGCGTCTGTTGTGAAACAAAACATACGCCGGAAAGTACTTGTAAAGCGGATGCATATCATTTGCACCCACCCAACTATCCTTTCATGTGTCTTGTGTTCCTTGCTGCCGACATGCGCCTACTGGTTGCGTGTGGGAGTTATTTGGAGACGTTGTATAAATAATACAATCGTCCGAATTGTTGCGTTAACAATGGGTAAATACAAGTCAGTCGTTCTTCTTCCCGCAGTAAACTCTTCTTCACTGAGTCTACGTTTGGTTTGATTCTTTCAACCCCAAAGTGAACCCCCCACTCTGCTCGCCGTCGCTAATGCGCGCCTTCATCTTGCCGCCATAATCCTGACGTAAGTTCATTATCAAGGCGTTAAATGTCCATCCGTTGCTGATTGTTATCCCAGGCGCTGCTTGGTCGAGTTTGAAAGATCAGCGTCTCTCATCTCTGGCGCACGACCTTTTCCTGCACCTCGTCAGGCTGCTGTCAATCAGCCATCACGTGATCACGGAAACTCCGCCCGTTTCCAACAAGGTACGATCGTACGTCATTGTTCTGCTTGACTGCTTTATGTGCAGCAGCATCCGGCCGCTTCGTATCGCTTGAATTGTGCGCGCTTTCACAAATTCAGCCGATACGGTGTTTTGTTCTTATGTTTTTGAAATGCTTGCAAAACATCTCGCTGTGCACATTGATTGAGGGGGTTGACCTTGCTCTTGTGACAAGTTCGACATTGTTAATTTTTGTTATTTTGTCATTGTCACGTCACCAAAATGCAGTTAAGCGAGGGGCGTTTAAGACTCGGTTTGAAAGAAAACAGACGATCTCGTAACTTTTCCATATTTTCTTGTTGGTCGAAAATGACAGACATAACCGTTTTATTTACGTTATTTTCGCCTTGTTTTTACCCCCACTCATTTCACTGGTCGCTTGCGAATGCTGCCAGAACTGAAAGCATGTGTTTCGCAGGGTTTCGACGCGGTATTGAAAAAGTATTGAGTTTCAAAATGTTTTTCTGACCTTGAAAAAGTATTGAACTTGGCCAAAATGTACAAAGCATTGAAAAAGTGTGGAAATTCTAAGTGGAAAAGAAATCAAGAAGTATCTGAGCAGAATTTTTCTGAAGGCAAAGCACTTCATTATTTAAGCAGTGTTATGCAATGCGTAAAATTGAGTTTCTTGATTAAGAGTTCCGGAAAATGAAGAGAAGTAGTGGTATTGAACTTCTTGATTGAAGTATTGAAAAAGTATGGAAATTTATTTTTAAAAATGTGTGGAAACCGTGTTTCGCTTAACCTCTGTTGACGTCACAATCGGAAAGGTGCAACGTCACTGCTCCTGTATGTGCAGATCGCCTTGCCCAACCTCCCCAATAACCCATCACTGCCCAGCCCCATAAAGCGCAAGGACAAGCAGGCCAAGGACGTCAGTGGCGCCGCTAAGAGCTCCCCCCCACTGAGTCGGAAGATACTCCCCAACTCCCCCCTGCCGAAGTCGGCTGGTCCCAACAAAGAGGTGGGTCGTTTCGCCGAACACGTAAAAATTTTTTTTGCTTGATCGTGTTAAAATGTTTTAGTTCCGATTTATTCGGGAATTTTGTGTGCACGCCATTGAAAAACTCTTCGCGCCATTTTGTATGTCTGGATGACAACACCTGAGGTCATTTCCAGATGACGTAACCTTTGCTATGACAACCGTCTTCGCAGTACAGTCTCCCGGTTACCTTTTTCACTAACTGTTCAAGCAAATCGTCTGTTGTCATGGTTGTGTGCTACGTTGCCAGGCAACAGACAGCGACAAAGAAAAGTCGAATCGGAAGAACTTGGGTTCTTTTCATCAGAACCGAGCTCTGGTGAAGTTCTTCGAGCAGCTGACCGGAGCGTACAAGAACTACAAGGTGCGAAACTTGCGATTGTGACGTCAACCAACCGATAGCGATTGTCGACGTCTTCGCGGGCGTCGCGCGATAAATCGAGCTTTGGCTTTCTGTTTGAAACTTCTCAACCACTGATATTTTTTCTCAACCACTGACATCTTATTCATGTTTACCCCCCGACACAGGGAAGCCTCGACTTCGACACGAATGATCGATTCTGCACTTTCCTCCGCACCGTCCTGGACGTTCTGAGCCAGTTGCTCGAACTCGCCACTTTCCAGGACGTATCGCACCACACAGAGGAGATTCTGGGATATCTGAAAAGCGCGTTCGGATTGGATCCGAACGCCACTGTTCGGTGAGCTTCGGATTTTAAGCGAATGAGGTTGATTTAGTCTGAAGGCGTGGCCATTTAGTTTTCTTTTTTTAATGACTCGTCTTTTTTTAGAATTTCTTGCACATTTGTTGATGAAATTGCGTGATGGTGAAATTTTCGTGGTGTTTTTTGATGAAATTTCGTGATGCTCTCGTGAAACAATTTTCCTCCGGGACCTTAAACAGAAGCAACTCCTTTCCCGACTCACATGAACTGCAGCGTTGGCTCAGCATTGACCAGTCCGGCACCCAGGGGGGAAAACGGGTAATAGCACCCCCCAAAAAATTTTCAAAAACATGTTCAAAGCTCCATTAACTTTTTAACAGGCACAACAAGTTACCAATATTTCCACCCCCCTCCGATAATTTCAGCTGGTTGCGCCCTGCCAGCGAATCATTCATTACCTCCCACGTTTAGCGTTTTTGCTGCCAACCCGTGTGTTTATATCAGATGCGTCCAGCAAATACTTAAGGCCCTGTTCGGGACAAATCTGGCCAGCCAGCGCGAGCCGTCTGATGACGTGGCCACCGCAAGACCTCCGAATCAGGCCGGAAGCGGAAATGACGCCAATTCCGGTTTTTACCACCAAGTAAGTTCTGCGAATGCTTTTGCTTCGAATAACAGAGGAATAGGTTTCTTGCTGCAATTCTCACCGAACTGTTCAGCATTGCATCCTGTTGTTGCTCGAACACTTCCCCTGCACTTTCGTCACGTCGGTCATGCAACCGGCCTCGGTTCTGTGCGTTTGTTTTTTTCCGTCGTAGACCGGAATGTTTTTGAAATTACCGAAAAAATTAAGTCAATTCGGTCAGAATGTCTGAAAATATAGGATAATGAACACTGTCACGGCGAGTTTTAATACAACTGTGAGACAAATGACCGAAATGTCGCAGCGAAAAATAAAACAGCTGATGCTCATTTTGATAGTCACGTGGGTTGCACTGGGGGTCGGGGCGATGGGGTTGGGTCGCGATTTACCCCTGGCAGGCCCCGGTGTATAATGAAAGCGTTGAGTTTCGCCGAGACGCGTCACAAAGAGCCGGACAGGGGGGTTCTTTTCCCCCCTAATTCGTTGGTCGAAGCAAAGTGAACGTGGCAAAGTTGTCTGGGCGATGGAAAACTTCTTCATTGCATTGGTTTTTCTCCCATACGTAGAAGCTCGCATTTTAATGACATAAAATCTGGCGTTGGGTGCGAATCGAAAGTTAAACCTGGATATATCGGCCGTAGTCAGAAAACCAGCGCTGTTTTGTTGAGAACTAGTGCTACTGGTTTGAAAGCAAGAAGATCGCCATTTTTGAGCAAGGCTCATTCTGCGAGAAGAAGAAACAGTGAAGATGTCAAAGGATATAATAATTGTAAGTCACAAAAATGACGCCACGAAAATCCATCGCGATTCATTTCACGGGGAAACTGGTTTCACGTTTTCAAACACATCTTCAGTCCTGTGGAACGCCGCAAGACAAACCTTCTGGCGAAATGTTGACACTTGAATACAAGTACGGGAACACACACGAACTGTGGCTGGGCACAATGAGTAATAGCGGAACTATTGGCATTTTCAAATGGCTGACCTTCCTAGAGCTTCGTAAACTTAATTACCGCTGAGACAACTTGCGTTTGGCAACTGCTCATGAAAAGCACCCTTGGAACAGGGGACAACGCCATGCGTGTGGTGACGGGTGTCCAGAGGCAAGCCATGCGGTTGAACAGAGCATAGCAGTCTACGAAAGGTCGAGTGAGGTCGAATATTTCGACGTATTCCGAAATCGAGGATATGATGTAATAATACTGAATGTATAAAGCGTTTCATTTTCGACAGGAAACGTCACTTCCGGCGATAGCGTTTGAACGTAAACAAAGAGACTTTGTTTCGCGCCGCTTGTTTGTTTTCAAAAATGTTCCGCGCGTGACGTGACTGACCGCCCTTCCAGGTCTTCCATCACCCCCTCAATCACCTGACAATGGCGATCGCGAACGCTTCGTACCATAACTCGCTACAGTCGGAGGCAAAGAATGCGGACGCTGATGGCTGGTTCGGGGCCATCAAGAAGAAGGTTTGGAACTATCTCAGATGCGCGGTGTGCTAGAGAAATATTTCTTTGCTGATTTTCTCTGTGAACCTCGTTGGATGTGCGCGGTTTGAGCGATTGTTTAGTGTTGGGGGGGGGTGTTCGCTTACGCAGGGGGAGCCTGCGGGGGTCGAAAATGAGTACGTTTTTCGTGTTTTTTTGCAGTGCTTCACTTTAAGATTGTTTGTTCCTTTCCGATAACTATATGCCACCTTTTTTGGAGATTTACTAGACGACAAAACAACGCCCCTTTAACAGTAAGAAAACAGAATGCTGCCTGTTTAATGATGCGGGCCATTCTAAAACCACAAACTCTGGATAATACATCGCAGTTTGATTAAGCTCTGCCACTGCCCACCGACTTTCAACGTTTTTTCTTCTGTGATGCAATAGAATCATATTGTTCTTCGGTCGTGATTTAAAGTTTTGAAAAATGCGTTAAAGCTGCTCCCAGCATGTAGACTACCCTCTTTGTAGCAGTATAGACAAGTATTGCTCATACCAGCGCGGAATCGGATCAAATTTCTTTCAGATGGAATCGAGATTGAATCAAGCGTCCAGGTTTGCCAAGAGCAGCAAGTCGTCGATCCAGAACTACATTCGCTTGTTTGAGGCAATCGTTATCAGGTCCCTGAAAAGCTACACAATCACCAGCAGCGTTGATTTCCAGGTAAGGGCTTTTCTTTTTGTGCATCGACTTGTTTTCATTTTTCGCTGCGGATAATTCTCTTACCCTATACCAGGGGTCGCCAACATGGGGCCCTGGGCACCAGGTCCCTTGCAGGACCACGTGGGCCACACGCAGGCCTGTTATAAAAATAGCAGTAACATGACCAATTGCTTCACATAGATGATTATCACTGATTTTGTTAATGATAACAGAACACAGGGGAACTATTTTTGGTCATGTCGTGTTGCATGAGATTTTTCAAATTATTCTTGATAGATTTTTGACGCTGAGCCCAAATCTGAAGTCGGTTTTCGTCTACGTACTCTAGTTTTGCGCAATGTGAAAATCCCGATTCCCATAAAAACGGATCGGTGTATACTTGCATTGCTACACGTAATTAACCCAACCTCGGCCACGAAGTCACGAGCAGCGCAGCACACCAGCTGACAGTCGCAAACGCTCAATTAACTTTTGTCCGCATTACAAATTAGCAGATTTTCTAGTTGCAGCACCTCCAGTACAAGCAGTGAAAGATGCAATTGATGCCAACAAAGGCCAGACATGTCGTTGCAGTGAAGCATGTGCAGTCGGTGACAGCAAGAAGTGCTGGAAGTGCAATCAGAAAAGTCGAATCAGAGCATCAATACGGCCTGTTTATAAGGCCCAGCAGCTACACGGATAGAAGTACCTGGAAAGAGTACTGACTGTGTGCGGTCATGTATGACTACCAGGTTACTAAGCAACCAAAAAGCGTGCGATTGCAGCAAAATCCTTGAGTTAGCAGTCGGGAGTGTGTACAGCACTGCACACGTTGTTAGCTGGTCCAGACTCTTTAGCAAAGGCCAACCAACTACGGTCTTCCATCTGCCATATTTTTTACACTTGTATATTAATTTACTTTTATATTGCTGGGCTACATGTTTTCTTGAGTTGTTTGGCTTACAGAACGTTTTGTTATATCAGGTGTAAACATGGCTTCTTCTCATGGACGTGAATGTAAAAATAAGCCTGATTCTTTCTGTTATGTATGTGGGTGCTATACACTGCTTCGTCAAAGACGTAATATCACTTCGTTTGTGAAGCGTTCCTGAAAAGCGTATTTTCAAATTCCCCTTCGTGACCAAGACCAGAAATGGTCATCTCATGTGGTGTGTCATAACTATGAGGAAATGCTTCGCGATTGGACAAGAGGAAAACGAAAGGGACTGCCTTTTGGAGTTCCCATGGTTTGGCGGGAACTCCGAGATCACGCAATTGACTGTTATTTTTGCATGGTCAGCACGACAAGTGTTGGCAAGAAATATCGGCATAAGATCTCCTGTCCAAGCATTCCCTCAGCCTTTCGATCTGTTCCACATTGTGAAGAACTTCCAGTTTTTAAAGTTTTTTTCTCATGTGAAGACAGTGGTCATGGTCGGGGAGAGCATGAGGGTTGCAAAACCAACGAGACAGTTTCTGAATCTGAATCCTTTTCAGATGACACCAATCAGCCCCTAAGCCGTTTAGCCAAACGGAACTGAATGACTTAGTTCGTGATTTGGGACTCTCCAAGACAGCTGCAGAGATACTAGCTTCCAGGCTGCAAGAAAAGCATCTACTTGATGACTCTGCAAAAGTTGCGTATTTCCGAAAGCGAGACCAGCCTTTTGTGACGTCTTTCTCAGAACTGAAGCAGTGTGTTTACTGCCACGATATTCCTGCTCTGCTCTGGCAGTTAGGTGTTGACTCGTACATCTCGACTGAATGGAGACTGTTTCTGGATAGCTCTGAGCAGAGCCTCAAATGTGTTTTTTTACACAATGGCAACCTTTATGGAGGAATTCCTCTTGGACACTCTTTGCATTTGAGAGAAACGTATGATGACATAAAAGAGGTCATCAACTTACTCAAATACCATGAGCACAACTGGATCCTTTGTGTAGGCCTTAAAATGGCCAGCTTTCTCCTTGGCCAACAGAGAGGTTTCACAAAGTATCCCTGTCATCTTTGCATGTGGGACAGCCGAGATCGAGAGAAACACTGGGCCCAGAAGGAGCGGCCTGTCCGTGAAACTATGGAAGCAGGCATGCCAAACATTGTGCACAACCCCATAGTAAGCCGAGAGAAGATAGTTTTTCCCACCCACTCCACATAAAACTCGACTTGATGAAGCAGTTTGTGAAGGCACTGGATGGTGAGTATTTTCAGCATATAGCTTCTGCTTATCCTGAATTGTCGTTTGACAAAATCAAGGCTGGTGTCTTCGACAAACCTCAGATTCGCAGCCTTGCACGTGATGAGGAATTTGTCAACAAGATGAATGGCAAGGAGAAAGAGGCATGGCTATCTTCTGTAGCAGTTGCGCGAACCTTTCTTGGTAACGTGAAGGCAGATAACTACCACGTTCTGATCACTACAAAGCTGTTAGCTTATCGCAGCCTTGGGTGTAGACTTGAGCATCAAGCTCCATTTCCTTCATAGTCACGTTGATAAATTCCCCATTTACCTCGGGGCTGTTGGTGATGAAGAACGTGAGCGGTTTCATCAAGACCTCATGATGACTATGGAACATCACTACCAAGGCAGATGGTACAGAAACCGGATGGCAGATTACTGCTGGAGCATCAAGCGAGATTGCCCCGAGGAAGTTCACAAGGAGCTACAAGCGCAGATTTTTGCCTGAAAAGGGTCAAATTTGATTTTGTATTTTGTCTGTATGGACAGTACACATTGAATTTCACATACTCTTATTTGCATATTGATTAAATGTTTGAGACTTGAATATTGATGCCTGGTATACTCACAATTCCTTATGCGGCCCTAGGCGCGAATGGCTAGTACGAAAATAACCCCTGTCATTTTACTTCAGTGCAAAATTGGCTAAAAATAAAAAGGCTCAATTGCAAAAAATCTGTTGCTTTAGAAAAAAACTAACTGCATATTTGAATTCAGCACCACAAAATTAGGCAAAAAGAAGTGTCGATATGAATGCAACAAAAATTGTGTTCCCCAGTGATAATTATTAAAGATAAACCAAATAATTTATTCATTTCGGAAATGTGTATCAGACGAGCAACCCTTCACATTAATCGGTATGCAAGAAGTAGTTCTCAGTTCCAGAAAGGTTGGTCACCCCCTGCACTGTAGTATTTGTGAATGGCAAAGGTTTTCACACTTCTTGCTGGAAAGACCCTGTGGTTTTCCCGGCTGCAAGTTATAGCCAGATGCAAGTCGCAACTTCTTTTGTGATCTTCCCACTTCCGATATACTTCGTAGAGCAAATGATGTGTGCCTATTGGTGCCAGCATATATTTATCTGACTCGCTCAGCAGTCCCCAGCGAAAGCCGAAAATAAGGCTGGGCTTCATCAGGTCATAGAGTTGTATGGCAAGGGTGACCAAACTACGGGCCGCATCCGGCCCGCCAAATACCTTGGACATTTTGTTCAAGCACCAACTTTCCGACTGTGGGCAGCATGTCGCCTGTCTCTTGTTGACTTGTCTGCCGGAGCAGCACTTAACTGAAAACAGCGCTATAAAAGTGCAAAAAATGGCGTTATTTTATTCTTATTATTCTACTACAATACATTTCAACAACGTCTTTTGCACAGATTACGTAAATCGCACTGTATCCGGCGCTCTAGTGGCCAAAGCGGCCCTCGGGTCAAAAAGTTTGGCCACCCCTGTTGTTGTATGGCGTAAAACTATATCGTGGATTGGCTGCAGGAACAAACCTAAACATACAACTCTGCCGTGCGTTGCAAGCGGCCTCATTTTGCTTGACTGTGTTCCCGCAGAAAGAAGTCCTCAACCTCCTGGCCCAGCTAGTCCAACTACGGGTCAACTATAACATGCTCGACTCGGACCAAGTGTTCATCTCCTTCATCATACGACAGTTCGAACAGATCGAAACGGGTTTGGTGAGTTGGAAACAATTGCTGGGAGTTGGCTGCTGCTGTGTCGATGTTCTTTGCGTTCTGTGGGGGTGGCGACCTGGTTAAAAGCCAGTGATTGGCAAACTTTTCGTTATGGTGTCCCAAACCGCCCGTTCAGTCGCAAGTAAAGGCTCAAGCTTGTTTTTGAAGATCCATTTCAAACTTATCCTGCATTCAATTGCCTGTTACATTACAATGCTATATATATATATATGTCATAAACCGTATAATGACAAAAACAATGNCTTGTTAAACGTCAAACAGTCAATGTCCCATAGNTGTTACATTAACTCATGTCTTGATCCCACGCAACCGGCGCAGGACAGTAGCTCATAGATTCCACGCAGTCCACAACAGTAAGTGTTGCGCGACCGAATAAAAAGTGCTGAAAGACCCACAATTGGGCCGAGGGCCACAGTTTGTCGACCACGATTCTTAGTGCACTTTACTTGCTCAATGAAACTTGAATCCATTTTTAGCCAATTTAAAATGCGAAAGCTTGTTCTCGAAAAAAAATGCAAATGCAACGCTTGGGTTTTCATTCTCTGCTGCGATGAAATTTAAAGAATAACTCGTACCTTCTATTAGTCACAAAGGTCGTTTGTTGACGTCAGATTTTATGTTTGCGTTTGAAGCTGCATTTTTCTCCCCGGCTTCAGATCCGTGACTCCAACCTCCTCGTGCCCCACATCTTCTTCTTCCTCGTCCTCCTCTCGTACGAGAAACACCACTCGAAGAGCGTGATCGCGATGCCGAAGATCATACAGTTGTGCGACGGTCTGATGGCGAGTGGCCTGGGCTCAATCAGCCACGGTGAGTTGTTGAAACGCCCCTGGGTCCACGTAGGGTCGTGTCGAGGGGCAAGAGGATCGTAACACTGCCCCAGGCGCCGAAAAGTCCCAACAGTGTCACAAGTACTTCCGTCAATACAGTGCATTCACTCCCAAAACACCTCAGGTTCGAACATGGGAGCGCAAAACTGGTTTCGTGCCCTGGGCGCCATCTGACCTCGTTACGCCTCTGGGTCCACGACCACCACTCCTCAATGCGAACACCATCTTCTCCACCTACTTTCCCAGCACGTGAACTCATTTGACCCCGCCACGAATTCAACCCTCACTAAAGACCATCTTGTTTATGTTTTATACCTCCATCACGTTCAATAATACTGTCTTACCTTGAAGCTTTCCTTACCTCAATGCACCAGTTGTCACGTGATGTGTGTTTTCCAGTGATTCCCGCGTTGCAGCCAGTGGTGCATGACCTGTTCGTTGTTAAAAGTGCATCGAAGCAAGACGTGTCACAGATGACTACGCAGAGAGAAGTAGTGCAGTTCATGCTGCTCAAACTTTTGCATCTCCCTCAGGTTGGTTGCTTCGTTTTTATGTCTGTTTTTTGTAAGTTCTCGTCATCCCGAAGAATAATCACAACTTTTACGGAAGCACGAACAATTTTTGACGTAGCACATTCCTTACGCAAATTTGTTGACACATGCGTCATGAGGTTTTATTTTTGTTTTCCTTCACTAAAAAAAGACATGTTTTTTTCTTTCTCTGAAGAAACGAGCATTAAGGTATGTTTTTGTGTTCTCCAAATTGTGGTTTCTTTCGGAAAGCGGCGTTTATTTCTCTGAAACAAAATAATTTTTGTCTTTCAAAATAAGGTAAGTTTTTTTTTCATTGAAACAGGCGATGTTTTCTTTATTTCTGTAAACAAGATTACGTTTTCGTTCTGCAAATGTTTTTTTTCTCTAAAAAAAGGAATGCTTTTTCTTGAAAAAAGGAATGTTCTTCTTTTTCTGAAATAATTTTTTTCTTTCACTAAAAAAAGGAATGTCTTTTCTTTGAAAAAGGGAATGTTTTTTAATGGCGTGATGTTGTAATTCATTCAAGTTTAAACTGTTTCGATGAAAGTTACCCAAAAGCAAACACCAGCACCTTTTTATTCATTTCCTCATGTTCTGCTTGTTTCAAATTCCCACAAAATTGTAACGCAAGACTAAGACACATATATGAATATTTTTTGCCGAAAAGGAAAAGATCAACAAAAACGTGCTGTTTTTTTACCGATCTATTTTGGGAACCGCAAAACGAACTTGTGTCTGAAAGTTTTGTTTTGTAGTCACCGCTATTGCTTGTCAATGCGCGACAGCGACTTGAAACAAGATTCATCGCTGGCGATCCAGCTTTTATCTGGCTCACTTGTGTTTTTTCAAGTTCCTTGTCACGTTTTTGAAGTTACTTGAGTTAGAGCTCCTTTCCAAAGTGTTGGTCATCTTCCCTCTCTCTTCTCTTTTTTCGCTCCTCTCATCCTTTCTCTTCACTGACGCTTTCTGCTCCCGTGTCCTATATCTCACTAATTTAATAACACAATTTGTTGTTGTTGTTGTGGTGATGTTGATCCACTAACCATGCGTCTGTTTTCTATGCCAAGCAGAGCTCACAACACCAGGTAATGCTTGTTGTGTGATCTATGCAAAGCATGTTCACTGGCATATCAATTTGCATGTGGCTTCTCATCTCAAACATCAACTGATCGGCAGTTAAACAAACCGAGGTTTCATTAAAGGACTTTGTGGAGTGTGTAGTTCAACAATTACGGTTGTACAGAACTTCCAATCAGCTCTTTTGCATGGGATGATAATTTCGTTCGGGCTTAAGTCTATGAAACTTTTGAAACGACACAACATTTTAAAAATTTTTTATAATTCTGTCCGTGTCACAACGAATCGATGTAGCTGTTTGACAATTCTTTCCTGAAATTGATGTTCCTTGTTTTTGACGTTTTTTCTCCAAACGAAATTCCAGTCGTGAGACATTTTTGTAACCTTTCAACTTCACCGCATTGCAAGCAATGTGCTTATGACATGACATGACAGTGGTAGTTTCACATTAAATATCATGAATAGCGAACATTTTCATCACATGTTCCGTCTGCGTTGCGCCAATCACTAACACGCACCTGCTTTTTAAGGAACATGCAGAATTTGGAACTTTTGCTTTTGTTCTAACCCATATTGCGATTAAAATATTGCTTTTCGTCGAAGTTTCTCAAATCATAATATGCGGTGCTTCATTTGTTGCGACACAATGATCAATTTATTTGTTCATTTTATCGCAACATGATTAACTTTAAAACATCACTTCAGCAGGCCTTGCATTTGTGCAGCCTGGTGTGCTCAGTAATTGGTGTGAGCATTTTTAGCGTTGTATCATTGTGACGCACAAGCGATAGGCCGTCTCCATAACAATCTCGAGAAACCCCTCAAGACGTCCCGGGCGCCGATGGCCAAATCGACCGCAAATNTCTGCACAGCGTTTTTGCGCCCGCCACCCCACCCAAACAGAACCCTCCCCAACCGCTCCTTCCTGCCGGGTCTCTGAGTAGATTGTTCCTTTTTCGGCGCCCCCCCCAACCTCAAATTGTCCGGCGTAAGGAACCCAATGCGATGGGTGAATGGTTGGGGTAAATAAAAGGGGTTGTCAATTTATTGCGAATTTCTATTCAAAATGACGGAAACCGCTCCTCACGCCCCCCGTCTTGGTGGTCTCTGCACTAACACGTCATATCTACGTCACTGCTAGTGCAGAGGTTATTATGAAAAAAGGGGCGATAACAATGAAAAGAACAATAGACGCCCTCGGCGCTTTGACGCGCACGCGCGATTTTAAACTGACCTCGTGCACAAGGTATTCGAGATGGTGACCACAGTCCTTCAACATGGGAGGCGAGAGAACGTAAATGGGTGGAAGGAGCTCTCGCAACACATAGCGAAGACCCTGCTGCCCCAGCTCAACGATTCGAAGGTTCAGTTGTTCTTCTTGATGATTGTTTGTTGTCGAAGAGCAGTTGGCTTAAACGTCGTATTTCAGTTTATCTACTGTAGCTTTACTCGTCTTGGCCATTTTTTGCTTAAATTAAACATGTCTTGTTGCCATGTATGACTGAATTGTATTCGTTTGGGTAGATTTTGCAACTAAAGCACCAGGCGTTTGAAACTGAAATTCGTCTGATTCTTATCATGTTGGGACCTTACAGCAACAGCGCAGTTCTGAGCAGATTGCAATTGCGACTTGACTCGATAAACTCGCGCTTTTTGTCCATTCCGGCAGTGGGCTTGTTTTCTATCCATCGTGTGTCTTTACTGAGTAGCAGCTGATGTTTGCTTAAGCAAAAGTACGGTGATAGATGCTGTTCAACTCAGACCTGAACATCAAACGGACCGCCGGCCACATGCTGCCCACAAAAGCTTTTCTTGCGGCCCGCGAGATTTTTCTCCATTGTAGAAAATGTTGCAAAAGCTCGACCTCGAATAAATAATTGTCGTTCTAGAATTTCTTCCTAACTACAACGAAATCTCTACATTGAAATGAAATGGACTTTGCGGTCCGCGGCAAATTTATGTTGGTAATTTGCTCCTCAAGCTTTCTGAGTTGTGCAAGCCTGATTCAACCTGTTCTTTCTTTCAGTCATAGACCGCATTTCTTTTAAATGACCGAAAAAAATTAAGTCAATTCCGTCATAATGCCTTTTTCAATCGTACAAAAATGTCCAAACGCGAAAAAGTTACAGAAAATTTTTAAGCTGTTTCGGACAAATCACCGAAATGTCTCAGCGCAAAAAAGAAAACACAGTGTTGAGCAGTANTTGCTGCCGGAAGCTTTGCAAAACCTGCTATTCTCCACCACCAGGTCGTCATCAACAGCCACAGCGACATTTCCAACATCCACACATTGCTTGAATCGTTGGCTCCAGGCGCACTGCGGCCCTGCTCACAAGTGGTGCATTTTCTCCTCACTACCCCACCTAATTTGGTAAGATAAAAAATAAATATTTTGCAAATCGGTGTTTCTGAAAAGTCCTGGTAATGTCGATCAATTTTACACTTTCGTAACCGACCTCCAATAATTTATGAAAATTATGTGGTTACTTCGAAATTTTGCGTTAATTTTTGTTGCTAAATCTGCAAGATTTTTTTTCTTTTTTATTCTGGAGTTGGTACCCTGTTGCAGCTTCAAGAAGAAGTCCTTTGTCGTTGGCTTGCCAAGATCTTGGTCATACTTCGACTCATTATCTGTCACTTCAAAGAAGATGACGTCTTATCCAGTGTGGCTGATTTGAAGATACCAGTATGAACTGCTGACTCTCTTTTGAGCTTTCAAGCAGCTATATGCGTTCATTTCATGTTTCAGTTGTTCTGTTCCCACCTTCATGCATATTCCTCATTTGGCAGCCAGCAGCTAGACTCAACCTTGCACAATGCTTTTTTGTTTCTGGTTGATTTTTCGTTCTCTTTTCGGTTAATGCAAATTGTTTCTCTTAAGGCAGTGGTCTCTAATGAAGGGGTTGCAAAGAACGATTAAATACACTTTCAAAGTTCAAACTTCTTCCGTGCTTGAATCGCAATCATCATCACATAAACTGATCCGTTTGATTGCTGGGAACAAAACAACTCCGTTCGTACAATTATACCCAGTCTGAAGTGAAACCTGCAATCGATTTTAATTTAGGGCTTTTCAAAAACACAATTTCCCAGAACTTCTGAAACAAAGTTTTTCTAGTTAATGATCATCATCAGCCGGTCGCTGATCACGTGACGCGTGAATCGTATGTTTGTTTCGTGACAATGCTTGGCATTGTTTGAACAGAAACCCCGCTTCTCAACCGCGACCCTTCATTCCCACGACCAGCTTGAAGGCCACGGCCAGGAGGACGCCAGTCCGCAAGTGATCCTGGCCATGTAAGTGTCCCCTCCGAAAGGTGAAGCGGGTTCATCAGTCGACGCGAGATACAAATTTGCTCGTTGCGTATTTTCTATGTTGATGATGTTTTGTTTTTTTTATTCAAAGCTCTGCTTTTATTGTCGTTGCCAGTCCCTGCGTCCGTTTGAAGTACAGGTTCTTACCTTGGGGTCCGTGAACCCCTAAGGCAGGGGTGGGGAACCTGCGACCCGCGTGACCATTTAATATGGCCCGCATCAGAATTCGCGTTGCCCGAGGTACAACGCAACATCGGGTCAAAAAGAAACTCCGTGGTGAACAGACATGTAGACAGAAAGTGAAGTCTCTCTCGCACCTTGACGTAACTTTTTCTTTTTATTTTCCTTTCGTCGATAAAGGTAGAATTTTAAGATAAAATCAATTAACTTTGCGGCCCGTGATAGTAAATAGGCCCCCAACCCTTGCCCTAAGGGATCCGTTAATGTGATTGAAAGTGTTATTGGCGTTTGCAAACATTTAGATTACTACTACTACGATGATTTTAAAACGTAATTTCGAACATATATTGCTGCGTTTCTTCTTAATAGGGTCCTAAGTTTTATGAAGATTTACCAGGGGCCCGTGACACACAAATGTTTAAGAAACGCTGGTTTACAACTTCCAGCATTTCAATGTGAAAATCGGTCATAAAAGTTACGACGAACTCGCGCTAAGCCGCCTACGTCACAATCACAGTTCTTCTGCAAGAATCTCAACCTCGACTCGTAGCCTCCCTCCGTGTTGCTTTCAAGCAATGTACCCCAACATCGAACTGAGTGCTGCACACAGTTGACATGCTGTCCCCCAACACAGCCTGGAGTCCTGCTGCGTTTTTTTCTTAATCGAACAAATAAACTTGTAGCGTCGCGATTGGGTGAAAAAACCAAGAGCTGATAAACAATATCATTGCCTGGGACAGACAAGGGCGCGCACGTCCTTACCCCCTCCTGCCCCCCAAAACGGGTAACTCCAGGGTAATACCAAACAGTTTTAATCGCAGTGTTGGCTTCGACACCCCCATTTCATACAATTGATACTTTTTCTGGGGGGTTCAACAGGTTCTTCCACCAAGCGATAGGTGTCGCCAGTGAGCACCTCGTCAGCGTCGACGACAACTCGACAAAGAGCGCCCTCGTGTGTCAGGAGCTGGCCGAACTTTTGCTGGAACTGACCTACCTGCATCGGAATGGTGAGATCTGTGCTTGGTGTGAGAACGAATATGTTTGACAGGCATTGGTGTCGGAGCGGTGTCGGAGGGGGTTGGTGTCGAAGGGGGTTGGG
>JGI24158J21664_10002502_pt1 | contig 22350 bp, 12 predicted proteins | sample Ectturendosymbi3_FD_21664 | JGI IMG/M metagenome (IMG submission 21664)
TGCTGCAGGTCAGCATCGTGGCGTGTGGCCTCAGCGATTTCCTTTAAACTAGCATCTGAAACACGAACGTCTTCAAGCGTGTTAAGTGACGCTAATTCAGCGGAAAGAACATGATTATCGTTGTCATGTATATCTTGCTTTTGGGAAAGCGCAGCCCTTGAAAGCATATCGGCTATATAAATTCTTTTGCCAGGTTTGTATATTACCAATAAATTGTATTTCTGCAGCTACAGTGACATTCTTTACAGATGTTTCGGTGCTGTTATTAATGGTTTTTTGAAAATAGTTTCCAACGGCTTATGATCTGGATGGATTGTCATCACGTTCCGAGCCAGAATGTAATTATTGAACTTTTGGCATGCATAAACTAAGCCAGACATTTCTATTTGCACATACATCTGTTCTGTTGGGGTGAGAGCTCTTGATGCAAACGAGACAGGCTGCCCATCTTGCAACAATGTAGCTCCCAGACCAACTTTGCTGGAGTCGCATTCGATTGTAACTTCTTCGTTGACGTCGTAGTAATGTAGAACTGGAAGATCAGTTACAGCTGTCTTGATAGCTTCCACTGCGTCTGTATGCTTGGACGTCCACATCCATGGTGCGCCTTTGTCAGTCAAACAACATAGTGGCTTGCAACTATGTGACAGCCTGGGCAGAAATCGCGATAGTAATTTACAAACCCTAGCAGGCGCTGCACACTCGTCACATCATGTGGTAGAGGCATATCAACAATTGCTTTTACTTTGTCCGGATCGGCTTTAACTCCTTCCAGCGTCAACAAATGTCCCATATACGAAACTAACTTCAGTTTAAGTTTCAATTTTGATTTTGACAACAACCAGGGTTGGACTCGGTGTCCTATTCTGGATGTAGTGTTCTATCATCAAATGTTATGGGTTAGCGAACGGTAGTGTTGAGAAAGTATCTGTGACCCTATTGTTCTACCTCCAACCTTGCTATAATTGTTCTGTTGTGTCTGTTTTTATCAATCTGCATTGTGTAGACTGTGTGTGTTTGTACTACTATGCATTTCCTGTTTGTTACAAAACCTTAAAAATAAATTAAATTGGACATAACTTATGGTGCTTGGTTTGCCGCTGTTAATTAAGGTACAATAGTAGCTGTTGGGATTGTTTGCAGTTTAGCAGGAACGCATATTCAAGGTAGTAGTGGCATCATTTGATTTAAACATCTCCACTACAGTAGAGTTAATTAAATTATATTTGAATAAGAGCTGATGATGCCTACTTCGTAGGCGAAATATATACTCTGTAAGATCTTAGTGTCTGATTCTTTGCTGAGAAAAGATTTCTTTTGATAAGACAGTCTCCATTATAGCATATGAGAATTGTGTAAACTATATCATCCACTACCATATAATTATAATAGAAAAAGAATTGTGCACTTCTTGTGAAGCTCCATCATAAACTAATTGTGGTGGACAGTTGTAGCCATGGCATTCAAGACAAAAGTATATTGGCACTGTCAATTTTTCCTCATGCGGCAATAGCACCATTGAAGCATTACACCTTTTGCGATGATTAAGTGTGCTCCTCAGCTCACATCCCTTATCACTTTGGAAACACAATTTCTGCTATATAATTAACCAAATGCTTCAATGTTCAAGTCAGCTTTCATGGAAGTTAAGACAACATGCTAATAGTTGGTGGTACTATATAAGTGTGTTAACTAGAGAAAGTGTGTTTGTGTTCTGTAGTTGCATGAACACCTGGTTCTGTTTGGATGATGTAGGATTTAATTTAGTCAATTTTTAGCTGAACACCAAATCAGAAAATAGCGATAGTAAACATGTTGTTGCATTCATTACCATGCACTGACAATGGATTTATGCATGAAACCCGTCAGAGATGAGTATTTACAAAATTTCATGCAATGAAAATGTTACCTGCTACAAGTAGACCTACCTTCACCAACTGTGCATAGCCACAACATGGTGGCATGGCAACACTTGTAAGAACTGAGAACCGAGATTTCATTACGGCTAGTAACTGGTCGTCTGCAGACAGCTAGTAGCAATTTACGACAGAAGTGGGCACGTATCCATTTTCTGTGTTTTTTTCGGACTTGTATCAGGAGTAAAAAATTTGTGAAAACAGGGCTAAGGTTTCAGGATAGGGTGAAGCCCGTCAGAGATGAGTATTTTGGAAGTTACGCGCAATGAAAATGTCACCTGATACAAGGTACACCTGCCTCCACCAACTATGCACAGCCACAACATGGCAGCAGCAATAATACAACACTGAAAAGAATGATACCAAAGAAGTAAGTTACTTGTACTATTAGCTTATAAGCAACAGGGTTGATGTAATTGGACCCAACCCCAAAACAACAGTTCAAAAGCACACTTAAAAGAAAATTAAAACCCACCAAAAAAACTCTACTTTTCCTTTGAAAAATATACTATGAAGTAAAAAATAAAGTAAGCAGCACACTTACACAGTTAACACTATTTTTTTTAATCCAACAGAACGAACAGGAACGAAATATGAAAGACTTGGAAAAAAGAAAAGAATAATTCAAACAATTTGAGTAATTCTACTAGTTATATCTTTTTCAGCTCTGTAAATTGGTATCTTTTAACCAATTTTTCTGCCTTCTCTGCATCCAAACTGTTTCTGATGTTGGAGTATACCAAACCATATGTTGAAAAAATACACTGCATAGATGATGTACTAGCAGGACATGCACATAAACTTGACATGAAGTTGCTTGGGAGTGGCTTTTCTCTGTTTGCTGTGTGCATGCCTGCCAAGCATTACCACTTTGGAGTGAATTGACCAACAACACTTTGCGAAAACAAAGATGGGATACATTTCTTTACCCTAATTTTTGAATGCCATAATAGGTATAACAAGTTATATTTGTGTAATTCTGTAAATGGTGATATTGCATGATGTAATAAAAACAATTCTGAATGGGGTTTTTGTGTTTTTCTTAACATGAGAAGGATAGGACGCATCAGTTATGCAGTTCGACATTTACGGTTGAATAACTTAGTAGTGTTAAATAGTGCAGCCATGAAACTTTTATTCGATTTTATTTTTCTGTTGATATCCTATGAATTTTAACTTTTTTGATTTTATCTAAAAAAATTAAAGTGTGTACTACCTAAAAGGACGGCATGCATCAATTAATGCAGATGCGGAAATGCAAGGGAATGTTGTGGTATGGCGATGGTGAAACCAAAATCAATCAGTATAGCCTCCAAATCAATACTGATTCAGTGTCCACACCTTCGTACTTTTGCAACTTTTATCGTCAGTATCATTCCTATAAAATCAAAGCTTACCTTTCATTACATATTGGCTACTGTACTAGTGCTACATATGTCAGCACTGATGATACTGTCAGAGGAAAAACAAGTCTGGTGCAACTTTTCATACTAAGATATTGGATATTTTATTTCTATTACTGATCACCAATCGTCCCAAATAATGGATGATGGAATTGAGGTAAATAAAGGTTACTATATAATCTGCTACTCAGGGATGAATGCAAACATACAAGATTCTACGATTTCATCCTGGGCCTTCATCGTATTCAACCAGTTACTAGCAGTCCGCCTACATTGTTCAGAATACTTTGTGTTGAGCCTGTGTTGTGAAATATAAGAAAATGCACTGTTGAGGCAGTTGCAGAACAAATTGGTGACCAAACCTGGGATGTGGTTCTTTTTGAAGTGAAAATTCATAGGTTTGTTGGTTGGTCGTGGCGTGGTGGGATGGAAGAGGCAACTTCCGTGTGAAAATTTTATGGGGTAAGTCATGGGGATGTATAATGTTCTCACAAGCTATGCCCAGTAGCATTAGATTTTCAGAACTTATGAGATATCTCCGCTTTATGAATTTGCTCTCGATTCACCACTTTGGAATAGTTTTATAGAAAATGTTCAAAATGTATTTTTTCCTCAGCATGTACAACATTGCTGTAGATGAGAAGTTGTTGCCATGCTAAGAACGTTGCAAATTCATCCAGTACATGGCTAATAAACCAGACAAGTTTGGTTTGAAGTTCTGACTGGCAGTTGATGTCGAAAACAAATATTTTTTGAGAGGTTTTCTTATGTAGGAAAGATAACACGCAAAGTTCAGATGTGAGTGTGCCTACTGGTGTTGGTAATGGGCCAGATTTTCAACTTTGGTGCAATGTCACATGTGATAATTTTTTCATCTCACTTGACCTGGTACAGTGACTCTCTGAAAAGAAGTGCAGTTTCATTAGAACAATACCACAAAACAGGTAATTCCAGAGGAGTCCAAAAGAAAAAGGAGCTGTACAAAACAGAAGTGTTTTGGTTTGATAGTGAAACGCCAATCACGCTTACATCACACCAGTGCAAATAAAAAAATTCTGGCAATTTTGGGGTAACTTACATCCAGATGTTCAAGTTTCAAGCAATGAAAATCCAAAAAAGAATCTTGACTCACTACTGTAATGCAATGACACATAAAGGGGAGGTGACATATACGATCAAATGATGAGACTTCACTTTATGAAAGCAGGAACTAGAAGGTGGCATATGCAAGTGGTTTATGATGTTTGATATGATTTTTATCAATAGTTGGGGATAATTCACAAGTTTGTCTGTCATACCAATGTAAGTTACAAATAATAACTACACAAAGTGGCAAAAGAACTGACAGGAAATATTGTGTGTGAAAAGCATTCAGCAGAAGAATTTTTTGGCCTCTAAAACTCCAACACCACACCTGCAGTCAAACAACGGTTCATGTTCTCTACTTCACAATGGATAAATTGCACTATTGACACTTTTCAAAGTTACAAGAAATTTGTGTATAGGTACCTGTGCATACAAAATGTGTAAATCGTGAGCGTCAATACTCCATGCACAGCTTATACTATATTAGTTGTTTTTACAAAAATACCAGTTTTTAATGTAAGTTTTTTGTATTTCCAAATAAAGCAGAAATTCGTAAAAAGTAGTTTACAAAAGAAAAATAACTCTTTTCAAAAAACCAAAGAAACATTAAAAAAACAAGTGGGTTGTTGTTTTGGAAAAAAGGGTTTTTCTCAACTCTGGTAAGAGACCACAACACAGCGCACAACCCAGTCATTGGCAAGCTGTATGTAAATGCGTAGCACCAACCACAGTTTGGTACACTTTTGCTGAGCTCTCCTGATGTCATAGCTCACTTTGAGTGTACTTGTTTGCATGACCATGTAAAAGGTCTGTTGTTGAACCTTCAGTATGAGACTTAAATTGGAAATAGTCCCTAAGTTGCATGGGTTTGTACAAAGAACCAATATGTGCATGTGCCATTACTGCACTGATAGGCTGACAATAGCATTTGTGATAATCATCCAATATTTTTGATGGTGCAAGATTCATGTTGGTTGAATTTTCACAATGCCATGAAATGATGTGTAAAATTATCTGTTGGTAATTTTGTTTGTGTATTATATCTCATAAGAGAATGACTTTTAACCTTCCGTTTCTGTTTGGATTTGTCATTGAACGAAAATATGACCCCAACATTTTTAGTAATGTCTATTGCCATCATCAGGGTGGTAATGAGTAGCAGCAAACTTGTCCCATTTTTATGAGCATTAAGGAGCATAGAACACTACAACTGTTCAACAAGATTGTGACCAACTACAATTGCAGTAACATGATATGTGTAAATGTTCTGGATGTGTTGATGTGGCTGATACAAAATTATCAACTGTAGTCAAATGCTGAATTTAACTATAGTAATTTTATATTTAGGTTTGTATCTTTGTGAAAACATTTAATGAAAATTACCTGACGAGTAGTAGACTGTATTTTTCACCCTGAGAATAACACAGTTGGTGCATCAAAGCACGTATGCTATGGAACAAGTCAATGGATCATCAGTAAATGATGTCACAGATAAAAGTGGAAAGGTGGCAATACAAATGCCACATTGTCTTTTGTATACCAAAGCTGGCTGCGTGCCATATTTGACACAAGAGACATTGTCATACCTTGATAAAGATGTTGTCTCCTCAATATGTCAAGTTCCTCTACCTTCAGTCATTGGTGCTAGTGAAGTTGTTAAAGCATTTCCTGGACCAGCTAGTGAACTTTTTTCAGTCAGTCCTCACTGTCACTTATATGTGACTGTTCAAGATTCTTCTGAACTTCCACCAAAAGGCTATAATTCCAAGTCGACAGTGGCTGTCTGGAATTCATCTGGAAAAATAAATGTAACGGCACATGAGTATATGAGATTGATTGAGTCAATGCAGCCATCACTTTATCAGTCTCTTGCTGATGGTGATGTTTTGCCATCAGACTCTCGAAAAAGGGTTATAAAATCTGTTGATAGGTCACTGCAGCACCTTGATGATTGTCTGAAGTTTCATACAAAAAGCAAGGCTTTGCAGAATACAGAAATTGTGTGTGTAATTGAAGGTGGTCTGTTGATTGATGAACGGAAAAGGTGTGTAAAGCTTATGAATGACTGCCTTAGTAAGCAAAACATTGAACCATGGGGATATGTGATTGATGCGATACCCTTAAACCCATTAATAGCTACTGCAACAAAAGATGTGCTACAAGCTGTGATTGCCATGCTGCCAAAAGATAAACCCATTGCTGTTCATGGACATGGCCATCCCCTTGCAATCCTTGATTTAGTTGAGGCTGGAGTTAACCTTTTTGACAGTGCATATGTATTTGTTCTATGTGAAAGAAATCTTGCTTTTACCTACAGAACGCCCTCAGAAAAATTTTTCCATTGTTCTATGTCCAACAATGCTGTTGCCAAGGTCATTTCACAAATTGAACCTGATTATGAGAAATTTGTTGAAACCATTAACTTGTCTGATCCAATATTTGCCAAAGATTTCACTCCTGTAGTGATGAATTGTTTGTGCTATACATGTGCACACCATACCCGAGCTTATATTCATCATTTGATTAATGTAGATGAAATGCTTGCACCTGTGCTACTGATGCTGCATAACTTGCACTATCACTTCAATTTTTTTCAGGTTCTTCGCAAATACATTGAGCAGTCTGAAATACATTGGTTGAGGCAAGAACTTTGTCGACTTAATATGAGTGACTAGTGCTGGTTTTGTGGTAAATTCAAGAAAACACTGGCTTAGTAATGTGATGGTATCTTGCACTAAACATGAATATTTAAGTTATTTTTCAAAATTCTATACAATGTTGGATTTATGCTTTGCACGCAGAGAAGATGGTGTAGATGATTTTACGATTGGCAAAATGTTTCATGTCCAGCAGTTTTATTGTTGATGTCATTTTTGTCTGTTAATGTGGTTGCAGCATCTTGTGGCTGTGCGTCATGCATGAGCTCATCAGTAATTTGATTTTTGTATTAATACTCATTATAATTGTTAGAGCTTTGTTGTTGGCTTGGCTGGTTGAGGCAAATTACAATATTGTTTTTGACTAGGAATGTATTATTTGCTCATAATGGGTACCTGATTATGTATCAGGCTGAAGTTGGGAATTATATATAGAATTCTAAATTTGTACATTCAACAGATCAGAATGAAAATCTGTGTTGGCATTAAAATGTAACACTGAAAATATGTTGAGATATGGAATGATACCCGTTTGTGTGATATTGAAGCCACTATTGATTAAAGACTTACTGCTTTCACACTATCAGTAGTAAACAGATGCAGTATGCAATGCATATATTTGTTAGTACCCATAGCTCGTTGCATACAATTTGATTTAGTTGGATTAAAACAAAACCACATGGCTTTTTCCAATGCTTGACCTGAGTTGGCATTTTCCTTTCATAAGTTAAGTGTTTTCATTGTGTGATGTTGGTCTTGTACTACAAATCCATGTTTAGACTAGGTTTTTATCAGGAAGTGAAATCGTTGTCTGCTCAAATTCCTAAGATAGTAACAGACAAGGTTGTGGAATGACTTCCTAAATTTAGCTTAAATGCCCTTTGTGCAAGCCTGACTAGAACTGTGTGGTCTACCAGGACTAAGCCAGATGGCGTAAAATTGTTTTTTTGTCTGTAAAATTGTTATGATCATAACAGTACAGAGCATAATTTTTTGTGCTACTACACATGGATGGTTACTTAATTTATGAGGCTAGCTTCTGTGAAGAACGTCTTTTGATGTAAAATCCTGTTCCACTGCCATCAGAGTTGCTGCTTCAGTTAGCAAGGTTGCCTTTTAAGTTTTCCATAATTGAAAATTTAAGGGTAAAATAATGGAAAAATTTTCAGTTGATAGGTGCATCAATGACCTAAGTTTGTAATTTCCATCAAGCTTAGTTTTCACTGCCAACTTTACATTTTGTTTTATGTGAATGCTGCTGCATAATTTCTTATATATTTTATCGCACCACAGCAAGTGTTCGGCAGTTTTTGTTGCAACTGAAGATGAAATCCAAATGGCTGTTTTTTAAATATCTCGTACACCTGCCTATTCAATGTGGTTAGTATAGGAAAACAAGTGTTGAATTGGATGCAATACAGATTTTGTTAAGGCTTGGTTCAATGCATTATAAGCTCCTTGCTTTTTCAGTACCTTACAAGCAATATCCAATGAAATATGTGTTTTGGAAAACTTAAAGAGCATTTTTCATACAGAGAATAGATTTATGTAGCGGTTTCTCTTTCTCATGAACAATGTCTCTAGCTGTCAGTGTTTTGAAGCAGCAAATTGAAAAAGCAAAAGAAAGCTTAAAAAATGTGGATGACAATATCAAGAAAGTTACGGGAAGGGATCCAAATGAAATGAGGTAAAGTTGCTGAGTGACTAATTCATAGAAGAAATTTGTCATGTGCCCTTCATTATAGATGTCATTGCAAATGCTATGCAGTGGAATGTGGTTGTGGACCAGGTATACCATTTTGTTGTTTTGAAATTTCATGTCACTATTATTGAAGATAGTGATACAGTTTTGAACCTGTCAAGATTTGAAAAAAGTTAATGTGTTACTTAAATTTCAGGAGAATAGGCCTGTGGGCTGCAATTGCAGAATAGCATTGGAAAAATCCTTTTTTGTCATATCACTCAGTGAGTTTCCCATGTAAACTTTTTAAGTGAGCAGATACTTGTAAATTACATTGCTCTGTTTTTTGATTGAGCACCTGAAAATGGCTTGTTGGTAGTTTGCTCACCATACTATTTTGTGGTTAAAATCTGTTGTTAAGCATGATAGGTGGATATTCGGGTTGTTACATCCACCTTGATGATCTGCACTCCTGATGCACTTTGAAAACTTGTTTTTATTTGCTTAGATCAGGGCCTCCACACTTTTTTTGTCAAAGGGCCACATAAGCTGCTACACAACAGTTCGAGAGCCAGACATCTTATGTAACGTGATTGTTTCAGGATATGTTACATTTTACCAAATCAACAAATTTTTCATAAATCTATTATTTTTCATTATTGACAAAATGGCGTGGTTGGCCGGATGAAATGGCTTTGCGGGCTGGATTTGGTCTGCGGGCTGTAGTTTGGGGATCTCTGGCTTAGATTTATGTAAGGCTGCAATTGCATTAGAAATTGTTTGTTGGTTTATGCTGATTGTAGCTAATGACTGCGCAATATTTTGTTTGATTATTTTATAGCAAATCATTGATAAGGGAGGCGTTGAAGATTTAGTCCGTTTTTTTGGTAATCTGAATTGCGCAAAACCTTTTCAGGCTCTTTATTTCAGAAAATTTGTTGTCAGTTAGTAATTGTGTGGTCTTTCAACTCTGTTAAAATCATTAGAGCAGAAATGATGGCCAGTGACATTGACAACGTGCCACTACTTCCGTTGTTTGACTTCGAATTCGTTTGCTCTGTTGATTTTCTAGTCGTTAATATTTGGCAGCTTGGTATTCTGCACATGCTAAAAAATCTAGAAAACGACAGTCTACTACATTATTTACAACAGCTATGAAGAATTCGTTTGAATTTTTAATAAAAAGCTTGTATCGTGATCTTCATCTTTGCGCAGACTTGGCGGTGGCGACAAGGGTCGATTAGGCAGAGGAAGAGGGGTTGTTCGCTTGGGGAGGTAAGCCATGTCACCATACCGTAATCTTTTCAATTATGGCTCCTCACTGTTTGGTCATTGTACGTTTCTTCCTAAATGTGCGAAAGTGTTGGCCGCTGCAATACGCTCTCCTTCAAGTTTGCTGCCCTTACAATATTTCTGGAATTAGCGGCAATTGGCATCTTAATGTGAAAAATTCTGTTGTTTTTTACCTTGTAGAATTTGCACTTGCGATAAGAAAGACACAGCATGGAAGCATTTTGATAATTACAGCCGTTGCGCATGTGGTAAAGAGTTTACCTGTTGGCCATGCAAAGTTGAGGCGAAAAATCGTTCTTCATGGTGTTATAGGTTGTGGTAATTGGACGTGAAGCAGCAATGCACTTACGTGCACTACAGTTTCCTGCCTTGCCAACTATTTTACTTTTTGCAGGCGCACTTATGAAGACTTCCACGTCGAAGGTGAACACAGCGAACCGCCTGCAAAACGCGCTGGTGGAATATTTCGCAGGTGAGCACACGCTTTGCCATCGCAAGACAGTGGCGGATCCCCCCCCCCCTAAAACCTATGAAAGAAACTTGATTCAACATAATTTTGCACAATTCGGAAAACAGCATTGGCGATATGAGGCCATTTTGCAGTCCATTATTAGTAGCGAAGCCGTTATGAGACTTGATCACCAAATATTGCTAAAATCGCCCCCCCAACATTACTGGCTGGATCCGCCCCTGTTGCAAGCGGTCCTTTGCTGCTGTTCGTCGCGGTTTAATCGCGTTCTGTTTATAGCGCGATACTTCAGGTAATTCGCGGATTTTCCTCCCATTGTCTGACATTTCGCCCCGTGATCGGCGCCTCCTTCGAGAAAGAGCTGTTCACGCTTGCAGCCTGACGTGGCAGAGCTCACGAAACCTCTGTGTTGACGACGATGATGATGATGCTGCTGTTGTGTTGCTAAGCGTCACTTTCGGCATTTTTCAAACTGTGCACTCGCGCCTTCCGTTCCAGGGTCGGTTCCGCCCCGGGTGGCCCGGATGGAGACCGACGCAGGATCGTCACTTCGCGCCGCGCCTCTCTCAGGCAACAGCAACCCGACAGCGATCAAGAGGAAGAGGATAATGACGTGAAGGTGCCGAGTTTTATTTCTTTGTTTGTTTGTTTGTTTTTTTTAATTTTGGTAGGGCGCAGTGTTAGACGCGGAAGACGCGCTGTTATCGCAGGTGCCGTTTGAGAAACGCGTGCAGGAGCTTGAGAGACTATGGCTTTGGTTAAAAAGTTTCGACGATCTGCGGGCTAAGATTATCTATTTCAGGGGTCACCAACGTGGTGCTCGAAAGGACCAAGTAGGTCCCCAGAGGGCCTGTTTGAAAATGAAAGTTGGCATGATTAATGTCTTCGCATTGACGAATATCTGTAAATATTGATACGAAAATAATTAAAGATAAATAGAGCAAATTTTTTATTTCAGAAGTGTGTATCAAACTAGTAGCCCTTTGCATTAATCGGTGCACAAGAAGTAGCTCTCAGTTTCAACAAGGCTGGTTACCCCTGATCTATATGTTTTTATTTCACCAGCTGTGTTCAACGGTACGACTTGTAATTGTGTGGATGTATTTGCAGCATGCTGTCCAATCCTCTGTGGTTTCAACCGCCAAGAAAATTACCAAAAGTGAAGTGATTCATGCGCAAAACGTTGATGAAAAAGGAAAAGCGAGGTTTGGCATCTTTCTTATCTGCGTAGAAAGTGCACTGAACTGGGGGTCGAGCTCATTCATGTTCAATTATAGCTAAGAATGACTGTTGGGTCAGAAAAAATTTACTCTCAGCATAATCAATCGTGGCTGATTTGCTGTGAAAAAAATGTTTTGGTGGATAGAAATGAATGTAACTGTATTTTCTCGCGAAATTTCATCACCAGAATTTCCGTGAGGTATGGATCTCGAAAGAAAATATTCAGATGATGTCCTCATAAAGGTTGTTTATAAGGACTCATCATCAGTAATTGATCTCAGCTATATAATATTCAGTAGGTCACGTGTTTTGTTGTTGTGTATCTTGTGGCATGCTTCAAGTTAGATAAGCTCTTCTTGTATTTAGGGTTGATTTACGCATGTTTCTTAATGTCCTGAATTTTTTTATGCGATTCAACTTTTTTGAAGTGCTTTATGTGCTTGTCTGATTTACTTGCAACTTGCAGGAATCGACGAATGTTTGGAATGCTCATGGGAACACTGGCCAAGTTTCAAACGGAGGAAAGCAAAGCAGAAATGGCAGTATGTTGAACAGTATTTCTGGTCGCTCAAGCATTCTGCGTTTGTCGTGTTTCTTTCAATAAGTCTCGTTTTTTTGCGTTAGCGACGATGCGAATTTACTCCGACATGATCCGCCACGATCTGGTGGATTTCAAGCATGGCTATATTCAGAGAGCTGGGATTTTTTTTCGCTGAGACATTGCGGTCATTTGTCTCAGAGTTGTATTAAAACTCGCCGTAGCATTGTTCATTAGCCTGTATTTTCAGACATTCTGATCGAAATGACTTAATTTTTTTCGGTCATTTCAGAAGCATTTCGGTGTTTGACCAAAAAAAACAGACTGAGAGTAAACAAACAAAACAACATATACTGGGAGTAAACAAGTGAACAAATATTCAGAGCAAACAAGAACAGAGACGCACGGAGATCGAGCGACGACTGGAAGAAGCGACAGCGGAGGAGCGGAAGAAGGCGGCGGCAGAGCGACGGGAGCTGTTCACGGAGAGGAGGTCTCAGCAACGCAAGATTTCATTGCTTGAACAAAAAATTGCCCTGGCTGGAGAGGTTAGCCCTGGCGTGAACGATGATAATAATCAATTATAATAACTTAAGCGTATTTTTAGCAGCTCAAGTAAGTTTGTTTATAGCGCGTACCGCGATTCATGCGTTCGGAGAAGTTGTTTGACCTGCCACCCAGCCTTACTGCGTTGCTAACCTATGGTAGGTTTGAGATCTGGAAGGCATACTTGTAAAGTTTATATCGTTTTAGTACAAATGTTATTGGCGGCAAAATGCATTGCCATTGCCAACTTCAGTAACAAAAGCATTATAGTATGTTTGATATAATTGTTAACATTCGGCAACGCCAGATCTTTCGCATACCATCAGCGAACTTTGTCGTGTGCCAAAGTTTGCTGATTGCTGCTTGAGTTCGAATTGTAAGGTCTGTTTGTCGAATAGAAACAAGATTGATGCTTCTTATTTATAATTGTTTAAGAGATAATTCGAAAGCATTTTTGTTGCTGTGTTGTTTCCAACGAAAGGCTAACTGGTGTGTGGTAATTACGACTTACGTAGCTAATATTGAACTTTTTTTCTCAGGCTTCAGTTAAAACTTTCGTGGTGGAACTAAAAGTTCGCTATAATTTTAACTGTTATTTGTTTAACAGCTGGAAGAATGGGAAAACGAATGGAGAAAGAAGTCGAAGTTCATAATAACGAAGACGAAACCGCATATATTCTTCATGCCGAAAGATAGAACTGGGCGCATAGCGCGAGGTCTTAAAGAGACGCAAGACATAATCGAAGGTACTTGAAGTGCTCTATTTGCTGTGTAGCCGAAGCAGTGCACCGTCTTTTGGTCCAGTAGGAATTTCCAAACGCCTAGCCCACCCATGTCCAATCCGCGGGCCGCATGCGGCCCAGTCGAAGGTTTTGTGCGGCCCAGTTTAGGTTTCAGCTGCAGCGAAAGTATCCCACGCACTGACAACCAGTTCTTATTGTGATAATCTTGAATTTGACATTTTTTGATGCACGTCGTCCTCAGTGCCATTTTATTGCGTCTGTTACCACTGCAGTCAGGATTTGAACGCTTTCAATAGAATAGCTTAAGCTAAATTTAGTTTGCTGAGATCAAAGTAGTCATTCAGTGTGCGGCCCTCATTAAATACGTCCTTCAATGTGCGGCCCTAGTTAAGATTGTGACATAAGTTTTGGTTCAGTAAGTCATTTGGGTTGGACTTACCTGACTTAGCAAGACAATATTTTGGGGAGGGTCAAGAATTGTGAACCCTGAAATGATTGAGTTTTGGCGTCCATGACAATTTTCGCTCAACGTTCAATACTTGCCGCTCAAAAATAGGTTGGGGCCACAGCGCCTTTTGCCCCCCCCTCCCTGGGTGCACCCCTGATTATTTTGAAGTGCTGACTTTGTAGCGGTGTGACTACGGCAAAGTATTTTTCATGAGTGCTGGTGTTAGAACGCTGTTGTAAGTTTATGCGCCAACTATTTTGGACCAGACAGGGTCAGCATGTTAACACGCGCCTCACAATCAAGTTGCGTTGATGAGAGTCAGGTGTGGTGATCACGTACTACGAGTTTCAGCGAGACCTGATCGATAACTGGTGAAGTGGGAAATTCTTCCGCCTTATTTTACTCATGTCTCAGAGAAAAGTCGATTTTTTAATTTGCTGTTTTTGCACTCGCATAGTGTATGACTGTTACCCCCTGCGGCTTTACTGTCTGATATCCTGTCGAACATGTCAAGGCATATAGTCTGCGTCAATCGGTAAAATAGTGTTTCGGTACATTCGACAAAGTAGTGTTGCGGTACACTACAAACTTCTTGTGCGTCTCCAGTGTTTTCCGAAAAAAAACTGATGCTGACTGTGCAGTGCTGCGTAATTTACTTATGAATTTCATTCGTTCGACTTTCCTCGCCATGAGCGTTTGCTGCTCGTTACAGGTAAGATCAAGGCGAGCCAGAAGTCGATGCAGAAAACAATTGCTGAGATCGACAACGAGATCGCCGCTCTCGAGCAAGTCGGCCAGAAGGACGCGAAAGAAGAGGTGGCCAAGGCCGAGAAAGACGGCCAGAAGCCGATGGAGGCGGACGAGGGCGCGGACGAGTTGACGGAAGAGCCGAACGTCGAAATTGCCGACGATTCGGAGCCTGAAGACAAGAACGCGACCACGGCTGTCGACGATTCGGAAAAGACCGTTGACGAGCAGCCGGCGGATGACGTCACCGAGGAACAAGACGTAAGCAAACCGAACCTCAGCGAAGCTGAAGCGACGGAAGAGACCGTAGACGAGCGTGAGAGCCGAGCAAAGGATGATGTGGCAGCCGATGTTGATGACGTGGAGATCCACGAAGAAGAAGTAGTGGAGGAGACTTTGACCGAAGAAGCCGCCGCCGGCGACACTCCTCCGGACGATCGCAACGCGGCGCAGAATTCGGCGAGCGACGGACAGGACGTCATTGCCGGAAGCAGCCAAAGTAAAATGCACGCGTTGGCGGATGACGACAACGACGACGTTGAGGAGGAAATGGTCGCTGAGACAGAAAAAGCTGCCGACGCCGAACAAAAGGAGGAAGACGATGCTGTGGAACCAGTCGATGCCGAAATGCCGGCTGAAGAAGAAGAAAAGACCGCATCGCCTGCACGCAAACGTGACGAACCCGTCGAAGGTCAAATGGATGTTGAAGAGAAACTCGATCAGGCCAACGAGGCGGGTTTGCCCAAAAAAGCAAAAGATGAAAGCGATTCGGACTCGGCAGCGAGTGGCGACGAACAAAAGCCTGAAAAGCGTTCGCCGAAAGACGCCGAGTCGGGCAGCGGTAGTAGCAGGAGTGACTCTAGCAGTGATCAGGAAGAAGAAGATGATGAAGCTGACAAGGAAGCTTCTCCGGTTCGGAAAAAGTCAAGCAAACGAGAACAGGACGACGACCGTGATCAGAAGAAACGAACTCCCTCGAAAAAGCCGCCCGCCGACGAAGCGAGACGAGGCGCTAAACGTCCTTCCGCCCGTCGCAGAAGCTCGACTTCGAGTCGGCATTCCGCAGAAAAGCGAAGTCGCCAGAAGCCACGCAANCGAAGCGTTGTTTCTTCTTCGTCCTCGTCGTCTTCGAGAAGTCCTTCGCCTCCCGCTCGGAAAGCGAAAGATCGTCGGTCGTCGAGGAGCAGCCCAGTTCGCAAACCCGCCAGCGGAGGAAGGAGGAGATCGCTGGAGAGGAGGCGCCGTCGCTCGAGCAGGAGCCGCAGCTCTTCTTCGTCCTCTTCTAGCAGCAGCTCTCCAGTTCATTCCAGGTTTCAGATCTTTCTTCATCTCTTGTCTGCAGTTTGTTTTATGTTGAAGTTTCGCTTGTCTTCAATAGTTGACTGTCGTGATATATGCAGGAAATAAGCTTGTTGAGGACTTTAACTGCGGCTTAAAGCAGGCGCTTGAAAACGTAGGAGGCATTTTTTGCGCGAAAAGACCGCGGATTACGGTGTTTGGGGCAAAAGTCAGTTTCGCTCGAAACTAGCGCCAAATTTGAGAAAAGACTTAGAAGCATAGGAGACGCACAGTTTTTTTCTCGTTGTTTTGCTGCAGACATTTGTCAGGGTCAATCACGGGCATCACGTACTTATCATGTGAACATCACGTTCATGACAATAACGTGATTCCCGTGATAATAACATCACGAATCACGTTATTGTCATGTGAACCACCGGCATAACGTTATTATCACGGGAATCACGTTGTTGTCATGTGAATCACAGAAATCACGTTATTTATATATTATATAAAGTCTTCAAAGTCTTCACTCCCACACGCAACGCACTAGGCTTAAGCATACATGGCAGTAACAAGGAACACACAAATGCATGAAAGAACACGAAGATGGATATGTGGACGAAAATAGAAAAGCATACACGTAGATGGCGGTAACTGTATAGTGCTGGACCAGAACCGTGGACATAAGCGAGGTCCGTTTGATTTTGTGTGTTGCTGCAATGGCGGACAGTTCACAGGCAGAGAGTTACTGTATTGATGACATCAAAACATTTGAACCGTGTTCGAATCGAACCAACACTTTTTGCTGCTCAGGGCGAAACGAGACCGACGCGGGTCACGTGATCGACGTGACGCGCGACGACGTCGACGAAGCTCGAGCAGATCGCGACATTCGCACAGGACATCGGGTAAAAGACGATGAAGCGGCGGATCGTTGTTGTGAGTCTTGTTTTACTTCAAAACTAGTGTTTTTTGGTCATAGACCGAATTTGTTTTTAAATTACCCAAAAATATTAAGTCATTTCGGTCATAATGTCCGAAAATATAGACTAGTAGATACTGTTACTGCGAGTTTTAATACAATTACGGGACAATGACAGAAATGTCTCAGCGGCGGGAAAAAAACAGCTTCAAGATATTGATCTTTCTCGAGGCTGCCAAGCGGTGAACCCTACGTTTGTCTTGCCTTGCAACCAGGGCTGCAGAGTCGTAAGGAGTCGGAGGTTTTTGGGTGGAGTCGGATTCCTGACAACACTGGGAGTCGCATTTTTTTGGTCCAACGTCGACTCCGGAAGTCCAATTGGATCATTTTTTTACATCACACTCCAAAATTGGAAGTTGCTGTTGAAATAGTACAATTTCTTTTGAAATTTTTTGTTGAAACAGAGATTTCTTGCTGTGCACCACGATTTCAATTGATTTTAACACCCAAATTTTCCATTACCTTTATATTAAGGATTCGGGAGTCGGAAATTTTGTAAAGGTCGGGGTTGGATATTTTACCTACGACTCGCAACCGTGATTTCAACCTCGATTTGTCGACGCTTTGTTCGCTGTCGGTAAAAACAAGGCTTGTGCTTCTAAATGCCTGATAAGACCGACGATCGTGAGTACGGCTTGGGTAGGCTTCCATGATATCAACAATCCCTAGCACCTTGCAGCCGAACCGCGCTTATAACGCCAAATTTTAACTACTTAACTGGCACGTGACTCGTCACCACGTGCAGGTTGATCGCATGAGTCGTGAGTTGTCGAGTTGTGGTGTCGTTTGAGTTGAATTGTCGGAAAGACTCGACTGGCGCGAGTCAAACCATCGATTGCAACGAAATAGTTTTGCAGGTATTAGCCACAAGGTGGCGCTACATGAACTCAGCTCGTTTTTTAAATTCGTATTCCAAATCGCTTTTAGAGCTTTATAATTTCATTGATCATTTCAGGTTTTTGCACAAAAATCGATTATAATCAGGATTGCACATGCTCCGCATGAATCGGTGTGGCTTCTATTGAAATATTTACTGACATCGAAGCAAAAACCAGCGTGCGTGATACAAAAGACACCGCTATATCATATTTTATTGCTTTTCAGTTTTTACGCTTTTCGTCGCACAGACTGGTTGATTGTGTACAAAGGTAAGTATAACTCATGGCTGCGCAGTTGCGCCGAAAGCCATCCAGGCAATAAGCAGGTAATGTCAACGGGTAACGTATTTTTTCGCCTTCGTTCTTTGTCTTATACTGCGCGGGTCACCAATGCAGCGATTGTGCATCGAAAACTTTTTTATAATTTGCGACTTAAAAATTTCCGGCGAGGCTTTGTTTAGTGGGTTCTCACGTTTTTCGCCGTCGTTTTTGTGGCATTTACAATCAGTTGAATAAAAAATACATGTTATTTTTCGTTGCACGTCGGCTTGATGGGTGTTGTTGAACGGGAAGAGAAGCGAAAATGTTTACTCTGCATCAGAAAGAATCCTACCTTTACCCGCTCATGGTTTAAAGCAGGGGTGTGCAACCCGAGGCAGGGGAGTCAGTGATGTAGCCAGCCCAAAAATTTGGGAGGGGCCAAAAAATTTGGGGTGGCCAAAATGCTTGATTTTAGGCGAATAACACTATTTTTTGGAAAAACGCCTCTCATAGCACAAAATGACTTTATTTTCTAAAAATTTGGTGGGGGGCATGACCCCTTTGGCCCCCCCTGGCTAGGCCTACGAGGGGAGCTGAAGGTTTGTGGCCCGCGGAAAGGTCAAGATCTTAAAAAGGGTATTGCCATCTTCCGTGGCTGGTCAGTGAGAATACGCAGAGCTTGACACATGCAGCTGTGGCCCGTGGATCAATCTGGTTATGTGCATTTGGCCCAGCAGTGTTGCATGGTTGCACCCCCTGGTTTTAAGCAGTGGTTTCCGAACCTTTTTCTGATCGCGTACCATTTGTGGGTCCCGTACTGTCACCACGTGCAGTACATGGGGCGTCGGAAAGGGGAGGCATCGGCCCCCCCTCTGGATTTTGAAATGTGCAGCACAAAAGCTTGTTTTCGAGTGGGAACAAAACAACTTTTACCACTTTTGCCCCCACCCTCTTAGAAAATTTTTTGGAAAAATCAACTGGTGACCTCCCCCTGGAAAAAATCCTTCCGATGTCCGTGGTACAATGTACCAACTCGTTCCAGGGAAACCCAATCGACCAAATAACATTCGATCAGAAGTTCGGAAAATTCGACTTGACACAAAAGCGGCATGTACAAAATGGCGGTGAGAAAATAATGGCCATTGTTAGGAACCAGTAAAAAAGGACACAGAAATGCAAAGACTTTCTAAACAGAACACGATAATCGAAAGCAAAAGCTGTGAATACCGTCTGTTTTTGTGAAAAACAGAAGGTAGGCCTGCTCGCCTATCACCTTATAGGTCTTCGCGTACCAAAGTTTGGGAGCCACTGGCTTGAAGCGAGCGATAGTGCATTTCAAAGACGTGACGTTGTACACGTCAGCACCTGGTCTTCCATGAGTTAACAATGACAATGGTTTCAAGAAAACAATCGCCTGTGTTTAAACCCATTGAATACTGATTTCTGTGTTGGTGAAGGCAACCTTAGCAGTGGTGCCACTCGTAGTGGTTTTCCACTAAATCTAGTGTTTTTTCGTATCATCTGGTTTTCTAGTGTTTTTTTATGGCTATCTAGTGTTTTTTTTTATGAGTGAGCTGAAACTAATTAATTGCGCAATTTTGTGTAATTGTAGCAGTAATTGAGATCTTTTGATTTGGTGCAATTGTAATTTGCTAAAAATTCTACTTAATTAGATCTTAAATTACACAAGACAATATACTATGTTTGAGTTAAAAAGCTGCGAAGTCACTGTGGTCATCTGTTAAAAGTTTCAGTGACCTGTACAAACAAACAACCATTCCTGCTATCTCCCGTTTTCTTTTGTCTCTGGGTTGACAATGAATTGCACAATGTCTATATTTGGCATTGCAACGCATTTTCTGGGCATTTTCACTGTGTGTAAGTTTGCTTTTGTAATCTAGTGTTTTTTTGTGAATGTAGTGTTTTTTTTTATCATGAAATCTAGTACTTTTCCGTAACAACAGAGTGGTAACACTGAACCTTAGCGTAGGTCTGACGCATCGATCGAGGTCATGCGCACGTCCATTGTCGTCTGGAACACTAAATTGTGAAGTAACAATACTCGTAAGATGGACAGCGACGCGCTTCGTGTGGCGCGATCATTAAAAGCCGAGCACTTGCAACAACACTTGACCACTTCGCGCTGGAAGCTGTGTACAGTAATGACATGCGCGCTGTTCCACGGGTGAGGCCGCCGCACGTAGAGCAGGTAATCGTTTCATTGCACAAGAAACCTGCAAACTGGAAATTTGCCCCTCACCGAAACTATCAGCTGGTTGAACCGAGATTTCTTGTTCGGTATGATCTTGTTCAATTCGAATCAGGGGTACGGAGGCGGAGCCCACCAAAAATTTTTAGATGCTGGAGCAGGAGACTGAAATTTGGGTTCCTTTACCAGCCACAGTTTGTGGGGCAAGTGAGATGTACAAAAACGTGCAATGGTTTTCAGTTTTATAGGGACCAATTCATTTAGGAACCGGCGCCAGAGACTTTTAGATGTTGGAGCTGGAGCCAGGGACCGAGTTTAAGGGGAGAGGGGGACATGTCCCATCAACTTTTTGGACAGGGGGGGACATAGCATCTTTTGTCTCCTCCAACATTTTGTGATAAAAAGTAATGTAGTTGTGCTAATTTCATGGTTACATTACTGTTGGAAACGTTTCCCCAGAATAAAACCAGGGAATAAACGAGAGAAAGGAACATTATCACTGGATTATCTGTTGACACAATATACAGATTTCCTACGGAAAAGTGAATTGTCATGATTGTTGAAAAACAAAAGTGTGTTGGTTAATTTAAATTACCGAATCGATGCGCACATGAACTTCGCTCAATCACGAATTCCTGCGCTGGTCTGTAGCCCACAATCAGAATACGGTTGCCACCGCCCGCGTAGCCAGGGAGGGAGGGCAACCGGGTAAAGCCACCCCAGTCTCCAAATTCCAAAGTTTTCAGGTTATTAAAATATTTGAAGTAGGCCTATAAGACAAACAAATACTTAAGTGCAAATCAACGAAACTGCCTCAAAGAACCTATTCTACTTCAGCTTTTAGGCGGATACAAACTTGTATCTGACCTTTTGTAACCATAATTAATCAATGACCGCTGGAGAAAACAATTGGAGCAACTCTTCGCAGTTGTTCGTGACGCACCAGCTTGCTGTATCCCACCTAATGGTTACGTAAGCTTCATTTCAAGACCATCACAAATTCCTTTCTAATAAGTGATAACCGTGGGTGTTACAAATATAACCTATCCTTGTTTCCAGTGTCAGCGTAGCCTTGAATTGAATCAATGTCGTATATTTTTGTTTTTGCGGTGTTTTAAAACTACATGCGTGAATATGGCGGTGAGATAAATTTTATATTTCTTGAAGCTTTGGCTAATCAGCGATTCAGTGTCTAAGTTTTCTTCATTGCGCCATAGTCACTGTTTAGCAACAATAGCATTCATTCTAGATATTTATTTGTGATGACATGTATTGTGACGGTTCAATCACAGTTGTGTGGACTGTTCATCCTTTAACGTTTTCGTCAATGCTTTCGCTTTACCTTTCCGGCGAGTAAAAAATCAGTCTGTTCAGGATATTAGACTCTGACCCGCTGTTCATAAGCTCAGTGTTTCAACTTTCATCTGATGTTAATTTCCGCCCTATCCTACAGTAAATAATTTCAAATCGTTTAACTGCAACGAGAAGAGTCAGCAGCAAAATCTGACGTAAGTAGCAAGATGCTTTTTATTTTGCAAGTGCTCAGGGAATTGACATTGCCATTACTTACAGATGCTGAGATAACTTGCACAAGGGTGGGTATATATTTTTTTTGTGATCAGACACGAAGTCCATAGCAGTAGCGGACACAGGCTAATTTGGTGGGGGGGGGATGCGATATCAATTTGCAATGAACCCAATGCTTCACAGGACAATATTGCGTAAATCAACCATTTCCGCATACTGTACGCACATTCACGAGGAAACATGTCTAAGCTTGGTTTAGAAGAAGCTTGAATGATAAAACTAGTCAAACTTTAACACTGCACCGCTATGGAATCATCAATCAATGCGGCACATAACAGCAATCTGACGTAGTCACTGGCGTCAGCGCAGGTTCATCGAGGACTCGAGATAAACAGTTCACGTGACGACATAATGCTTATTCTCATTGTAGGTTACGTTTGTTACATCACAATTACCAGTGGCAG
>JGI24158J21664_10002503_pt1 | contig 22343 bp, 16 predicted proteins | sample Ectturendosymbi3_FD_21664 | JGI IMG/M metagenome (IMG submission 21664)
AAACAAACTTTATGGTAGTATAATTCACTGTCGAAAATGTAAAGTTTCTACCTTATGTGGTTTTTGCGATATCAAAATTTTTAATGTGTGCAGGACTTTATGGACACCCTGTAGTTTTTAAAATCATTTAATCAAGCCATGTAAAAGTTACGAAATAATTTTTTTTACTCATTGTTATAGTACAAGCAATGAAAAGCTTACTGCGGTACATTGGGTATGGTTTCTTTTTTCAGAACCCAGAAGGAAAAGTTTTAGAGAATTCCATTGATGCTTTAATTGCTCGTTCCAAAGATGTTCAAAAAGCACTGGATGACTTCTTGCATAAGATTGAGCATCAACACACAACATTGTCATGGTAATTAATCAAAAATGTGTTTGTTTTTGTCATACTGTAAGAGTAGTTCTGAGCATTTCCTGATTTTATATCTAAAAACCAGTGGTTATCCTCTATTAAATCAGGGTGTTGAAATTTAGATTCGTTTCTGTGTCTGCATTTTTAGCAAGCCTAATTCTTGATATATCTAGGTCTAAACAGCAAAGCTATTTGTTTTGTCTGATAACCTTGAGGGGTTGTGAGATATTGCTTTTCATGTGCAAGATTCCAATGAAAAATTCACAAAAAGGACCTTTACCTGACAAAAGTTTTTGAAATTAGTTCAAATATTTCAAGTAGATTTTCAGGCATTTTCAATGTAGAATGTCATTCCCATTCTTTGAGAGTTTTAATTTGTTGGCAATAATTTAAACCAACTTTCAGTTAAACTCAACTTTTGCTCTAACAAAAGACATCTGTCAATTGCTACTCTTGCTAATTTATACCTGTGGATTCAATACCAATTAATGAAACTCAACTTTTGGCCATGGGTCTGTGAACACATTCATGTTTGTTTCTGTAATTAAATTTTAGACCTTGACTTTGTTGAGGGTTCGAGTTCTGATCCAGACTAAATGTTCAAATGAATATATATAATATTTACTATAAGAATTGCATTATTTGCCATATTGCTGTAACACTGACACTGCTGAAAAGTTGTATGACAAGCACAGTTCATGCCAATAATATTTTAATGAGCCTAACTTGTTGCGATATGTAGACAGTTTATACCTTCATACTCCTTACAGATTAGGTATTTTCCTAAGTTGCTGCATTAAAATTTCCTAATGCATTTGTTTATGAAATGTGCATAACAAACTTCACACAAATGACATCACACAAACCATTGCAAAGTAAAAATACATCATATCATTTCAGAGTTCATGCTAAAAATTGTTTGCAGAAACCTGTTATTGTGAAAATCTGTTTGATTTTTTTCGAATGACTTAGTCTTAAACTCATCATTGATCAAACTAATGTGGAAAGATGAAGTAGCTGTTGCAATTTCCCATAATTGATACTCCACCTGTTTCAAGGACTTTATGTACAAAAGACATGAAAACACTACTCCCATCAGAGGTCACTTCAAAACCAACAGCATGACATGATCTGTTCACCATACCAACCAGGTGTTGGTTGATAACATATTTTGTTATGTAAACGTTGTTATGTAATTACAAGTACTTGTGGACTCAAGTAGAGTTTTGACTGATGCATTGGCATTCCAATACATATCGGCCGGGCGATGTTGCTGATGTATCACATTGGCAAAATTTCGCAGATATAAGTGGCAATATTTGCTCAGGAAAGCTGCTATGCTATTATTCTGCATGGAGTGTTTGGAAACCCAACTTTATGGGCATCAGAAGGTGTCTTGCCCCAGTGGATTTTAAGATTTGATATTTTTTCTTAATTTTTTAGTAGAAGGATGTTTTTATTGTCCCCCTCCCCTTAGAAAAAATCCATCTGACGGTCAAGACCAAGTTGCTGTTTTGTTTCTGATTAACATAAATTGTCTGTCCAGTTCCTTACGGCGTGCTGCCCTCTGACTATATCAAATAGTGCGTAATATGCAGACCCCTGCGTAATCATCCCAATAAACTGCTCTGTGATGTAACATTCGCTCGCAGGTTTTTGACCGGTAAGCAGGTGACTGCCTGTGATCAAGGTATATGCTATTGTGGTTGACTGTTTTAGTGACCCAGGTTTCTGCAAAATTTGATGTTGTGCCGTTCTTCATCACATTGAAGTAATGTCTTTCAACTGTGGTTTGAGTAATGCAATAATAATGGCTTCGATTATCACCAATGAAAAACATTGGTATCAGCCCAAAAAAGCCTTGTCGGTCAAGGTCTAGACTCAAGTCAGGTTATTTTGACAAAACATTAAAAACTCAGGTGGAGTCATCCACTTGAAAAGTAAACATTTTGATCATTTAAAAAAAGTACTTTAGTATGAGTTGAGTCAAACACCACAATTCCAGTGTGTTGGGTTATTTCTACCTTGACTTTATTGAATTAAAAGTGTTAGTCATGGCGAACTAACCCCACAATGTCAGATCAACACTGATCTTTGGCATTATAATGTAATATTTGTCAAACTAAACTTTTTGATGAAGTACATCTTCAAACTTAACTATGCATTTCATAGAGACCTTGGTAAAATGATGTAGATAAAAATGTGAGTATGAGTTCATCTATGTTCATGATGTGAATTACCACCATCTTTTCATTACAATTTTTATAGGTAGAGGTGTGTGTGTGTGTGTTTGTTGAAATGTTTCAATAACACATTGTGGAACTATTATCATGCTGATTAAGTGAAGCATATCCTATTTTGCAGGCCTACAGTGTTGGACAGTTTTGCCTCTCTTTCTGCTCAAATAAGCTCATTATTGAGTGCAATGAAAACAGAAAAAACGCCAAATCTTCGAAACTATCCTGTAGTTCCATTGCGGCTATCTCAAGACTCTGACCAACAGCTATTGGTAACTTGAAACAGTCAATAACTGATCTGTGTTGAGAATGCATGAATGTGTCCTAGTATATAGCAAATGTAGCCAGATGATAATGTAACACTGCTGTGTATGTTTACTATTTTTGTGAGGGGGTGGTGGTGGTTTGTGAGTTCATTGGCTCCTCATTATTTTATCACAAAGACTGACAATCTTGAAGACAGATCCATGTAGGAATGCTTGATTGAACCAGCAGCACGACTCTAAACCTAACCTTACCTGAATTCAAAGAAAAGCGTTATTGAATCTTCTGTTTCCTTAAATTATGTTATACCATGGTCATTCACCCCTGCTCATATACAGGCACATTAACCCGGAAACAAGCTTTGTGGCCAAACCCAAATTAAGTGTTTGTAACAGCTCTTCAAAAAAGGTGGATCACACTGTTTTGAAATTAATCAAGATTTCTATGAGCTTGAAGATATTGTAGAAAGGGATTTTTTATGCGAGTGACGTGAGCTCTTTTGTGCGGAAGCATGTTTAAGTCCTCTTTCCTTATCAGGGCTTAACTTCACTGTGGGAATTACTGATTTTTGCCTCATTAAGAAAGCAGTCAGCTACCTTCTTTGCATTTGTGCTATTTCATGAAGTATTTCTTAGCACGTCAATAATATTAAATGGGGCTGCCAAATTTTTGGAAAATGTAAAGTGCATTTAATGCTCTTGAATATGTAAAATGTTTTAAACTGTTATTGATTTACTAAAACATGGTTTGTTGTTTTCAAGATTAGTGCTTGCAGGCGTTAGTATTGCTTTGTGATCTGTAGACTCCGGTGAAGCTTTGTGTTGAGAAATCTGGAAATTCTGATTATAAATGGCAGAAAATAACAGATGCAAAATTTAATGAAACAACCCCTTGTGGCTTTGATGGGAGTGACATGAAAAGGTTGCACTAAAAACTGATGCAACAAATCAGGCAGATTTATTCTTTAGGGTTTACAGCTAGAACTGAAGTCATACTCCTAAGCCTTTTGTAGTCATTGTTTAATCCGCTGTCGCATTTTTTTATTTGCAGCGTCTCACTGATCGTCGAGTCGCGATGATGTCACACGCTGAAGTTCCAGATTATCTGAGAACCAAACCTGACCCAGAAGTGGAACTGGCGGAAAAACTACTTGTTGCTGAAGCTGGAGCGCAGGCTGACCAGCTGACCGCTGCGGTATGTTTTATCATTCAGGCCTGCCTTATTAGTGATAAACATTGTCCCTGTGTGCTGTCCTATGGCAATCGTTACACTCCAGTTCTACTGTACTTCAGCTGAACATACAGGCATTTAACTACTCATGTCGTGTTGTATTGAGGTAACAGAAGATGGTCGCATGTTTGTTTAAACTTAAGTGCAAATCTTGCAGAGTTTCAATTTGATAAAGTTACTTAAGTCATACAAAAATTGCCTTTTATATGCAGTTGGCGTGCCTATTGTTTTGCATGAGTGCTTTTTTGCTTGTTTTAATTATTTGTTTATCGCATTTTCCGCTCGACTATAAAGTGACTAGTTTCCCATAATCTTTAATCTTTCGTCGCTGATCTCTCTTTTTTGTGATCTTACTTCTATATATTGAAGTGTAGAGTGGAAATTTTTTATTTTAAGTTCATTTTACATATCTTTGCAAAGCGCTACATGTTGCGTTCAGTGCTGCGTCTAGATATGTATTGCGTATCATTTAAGAATGTAAGTATTTGCTTTGAGTTATTTTATCCAATGAATGAACTTGTGTGTACACTGCGTTTGAAATAGTTTGAATCGTGGTCTTGCAGGACCAGGTGGCGAGGTTTTCATACTGGAAAGTTGCTGAGTTAACTATTCGTTTATGAAAGCTGCCGTAGCTCAGGAGTAATTCCTCTGGTACTAAAAGTCTATCCATGTGTTGTGCATCCGCAATGACTGTCGTTGACCAAGATACACAGTTGCACTATTCGTTTTTTTGCACATGTTGGTGAACTCACTTGATGGATGCCTACATTGGATTTAAAAAATGAGCCAAGTTGCGAACACTCTCACTTCACGCTAAATGCGGTTTTTAAAGCCATCGTTTGTTGAAATCGTGCTATGAAAAAATTATTGATTCAGTAATGCAATGGCTGATTGTGTTGAAACGCAATATTGCCAAGCACAACGCTGATTTTTTTTCTCTGAAACATTTCGGTCATTTGTCCCGTAACGGTACTAAAACTCGCCGTAATAGTATTCACTAGCCTACCTTTTCGGACATTATTACCGAACTGACTTTATTTTTTCGGTTATTTCAAAAAAATTAGGTCTATGACCGAAAAACAACAGGTACAATGTGAAGTTCGAGTGCATTTGGGAAGCGAGAGAAACCTCGAACAAAAATGTATAGGGTTAACCGATACAAAGATCTCGTTGAAGGGCAAGATTTAAAACATGAAACTCCAGACTTACCTGTAACAACAGTGCTGAATACAAAACATTAGTAGAACTCCCGGGGTGCGATCTCACGCAGGAAGTGTTTTACTTAACTCCTACAAGGGACCGCTGCTCATGAATTAGGGTCAGATGCTTAGCCGCAAGTATTGAAAGCCTATTTCTTCTAGGACCTACTTCTTTCAATTCTGGCTGCTTCAAAGTTTTCGCGCTGGTGCACTGAATCAGCTATTTTTAAAATGCGGCTGTGTTTCTACATTGCGCCAGTAGGAGTGCAGTTAGTGAAACAAATCTTGATTTATATGCTTTGTGTTTTTGCAGCAAATCACTTCGTTCAACAAGCTGTGCAACAAAGTGTTGGAAAAAGTTAAAAACGCACGAATCAACTGGCATGCTGAAGCTTCGCAAACGCACTCACATTCTTCTACTTTCAACAGTGAGGCTACCAACGAATTAATTGCTGCAGTCAGCTACGGTAATATTTGGAGTAAAAACAATGAAGCCTGTATCGCTAGCAGCCATCAAGTCTCCTTAATGCCTCGCAAAAATTGGAGTTGCCCTGAAAAAAATATTCGACCGACCCTGAAAAGCATGGATGAAAAGTATCTCGCATCTATTTAGCATGAAAATCAGGTCTAAACTGAGGTTTCAGTTAAGCTCTTCGAAAATACAACAGTCTAGCGTATGCTGCTCACTACGGAAAACGTTCTAGTTTTTTGTAGATATGCTCTTTGTTTCCATCCTTTATCCAAACTACATTGTGGATGTGATCAAATAACTAGACCCAAAGCCTTGGTCCAAAATCTCTTGACATCGTCTAATCAGCTTTTCGGTAAAACGCAATTATAATATTACAGCAAATAGTTTGCGGCAAATTTTTCGTTTTCGAAAGCGGAAATTGAAAGATTCGGTTTTCGCACGAATCAGACTGCATGATTTCGGAAACTGTAGCACAACACTACAGAAAAAGTTTACAGATCTCCTGGATGGCCTGTAATTCTTTTCAATCATGGTTTTGTGATGAAGCACATTTCATTACCCAGGTCTACTTCACGGTATTTCTCTGGCAAACTCAAAATGCGCCATTGTTTCTTCTGATCGAACGCAGATCGAAAAATTATGTTGTCAAACTAATTCGTTAATTTTAAAAGTGTTTTAATGCAACAACTCTGCAGCTTGAGTATAGTTTTCTATCATCAGCATAAGTCTGTGATCTTGGTGACCGTAGGGTGTGCACAAAGCATCTCCAGCAGCAACCGCTTTAAATTCCTCTGTTCTCTACACTTCAAGAGCTTTTGACAGTGTCCCCTCCCAGTTAGGCAAACGTGCCGCGTCCTGACGTTCACATGATGTATCCATGCGACTTAAGCTTGCTGTCTTTGCTGCCTTGCGACAGTCGTCTAGCAAGGGAGGCAAATGATCAGAGATTGAACGATGAAATATTTTTCCCAGCCCTTTGGAGCAGTGGGAAAAATCTCAACCGTCTGGTGACAGTCAGTCACCAGTTCATAATCACGGGCGCTTTGAATATTCACCTGGATAATGAAGTTAATGCCAACACTGAAAAACTAAAGAACATATTGGATGTGTATGATTTCTTTCAATACATTGCTGTGCCCACTCACCGCAAAGGCCATGTGCTGATGTTGCAGTAACACGTAAACAAATCTCAGTTTTACTCGGAAGGTTAGTTGGCGATTGTCCTGGTAGTACTCGGAAAAGTGTCGGTGTCAGATCCGCTTCTTGTAAACAATGAAGGACATGTCTGCAATGACCACGTTGCTCTGCCAATCCTCATTAATATGCTCAAACCAGTGCATGATTCCACCGTTGTTAGGTATCGTCGCTGGCAGGACGTTGGTGAAAAGGAATTGAAAATGGCAGTGACTAATGCTCTCACTCCGTTTAGTGAAGTTTTCCACTGAGACATCAGGTGGCATTCGTGATCGACAAGCACCATCTTCTATCAAACGTGTCAAGATTCTTTCCAAACCAGGATCGGTTTAATGATGACTTGCGCAAAGCAAGACAGTAAAGTCGGCATGCCGAGAGAATTTGGTGAAAGTCAAGACTGACAGTTCATGTAGAGGGGCACCGAGAGCTGTACTATTTTATTGGCGAAACGTAATAACTCAAGCCAGGCGCTAGTACTACTCCAAGCAACTCACTGAATGTGATCAAAGCGATTGTACAACGTTGTCAAGACACTGCTGTATAAGAAATGGTCCATCTCCTGTTATTCCTGTCGGAATGCTTGACATGGTCTTTTGTGAATAATTCAGTTCATTGTTTTTCGACACGGTAGCTTCGATTGCTGATAATATTCCGTCTTCTTGCAGTAGTGCATCGTCGTCCTTGTCTCGTGAAGGTTATACTGCGGTCGACGTAGTGGATCAGTTCATACCTGAAACTCATGAAATTATCAAGAGGATCATCCTTGGTCACGCTACTCAATCTTGTGAACTGGATCACATGCCTACCTGGGTAGTCTTGTGCCACTAGCACCTTTCGTAACTAAGTCCATCAATGTATCATTGGAGCAGAGATTTTTCCGAGTTTTCTGACTTGCGTCAAACATGTTTTGAAGAGCAAGGCATCAACTCTGACTCTCTGGGCTGTTAAAATCCAGTATCTCTAATCTTTCTGGTTTGTCCAAAGTTACGGAGAAATTCACTGCGATGCAGCTGAGGGATTATTTGGACCGAAACAACTTGCACGGTGCTACCCAATCAGCCTATCGCAGATGTCATTCAACAGAACAGCTTTACTAAAGGTGCACAAAGACTTGATAGAGGCACATTGGATCCTATGTGGTGTTGCTGCAACTGGATTTATGTGCAGCTTACAACACTGTTGATCATGTCACACTTGCGAAAGGGCTAGAAAGTGATTACGGAGTACAAGGCAGCATTGGCCTGGTTTCATCCTTAAATACCTGGGAGGAGACGGAGTGTTGTGATTGGCAGTGCAGTATCTCATCCAAAAAAATGCGTTATGGTGTTCGGCAAGGGTCGGTTCTGGGCCCCATCTTATTTGCAATGTATACGAAATCAATGATAATGCAAATTTTTGAAAAGCTTGATATGGTTTACCAGATATATGCGCAGATGATACTCAGCTGTATTTCACCGGGAATCCATCAACATCAGTGGAAAATATTGTTACAAGAATCAAATCCTGCATGACCGACATTACGCGGTGGATAAATGCAAATTTTTTGAAGATCATCTCAAGCAAAACAGTTTGCAGTTAATCAACTGAAAACTAAAATAAGTCGATTTGAGCTGAAAAATCAAGTAAACATGTGTGATCATTTTGTGTAGTTTGTGACTTCCTCTGACTGCTGCACGTGAAAAACGTTTGTGCAATACTTGCTAGACAATACTTGCGACCTGATAAACATGTCAATGCAATTAGGAATGTCTGTTACCGTCAAACTAGAAAGATTGGGCAAATTCGGTAGTTTTAAGTGATGAAAGTGCAAAGTTATTGGTCAATGTGTTGGTGACATCTAGCTTTGACTACGTCAACTCTTTCCTGCATGAGCTGCCACAGGCACTAATATCTCACCTCCAGTGCGTACGGAATGTGGTTGCACGACTTGCAACACGTTGTCGTTCTCACATTACTCCAGTTTTGAAGGACCTTCGTTTGGCTTTCAGTTTAAAACGTTAGCACTTTTGTATGAAGGATTTCATGGCTTCGCACCTTCACTACATTTCAAAGTTGCGTGTAAAATATCAAACCTCTCGTCAGTTACGATCATCTGGCACGTCCAAGTTACTTGGCTCCATAGCACGCACCGGTCAGTGTGGCGAGGCTTCGGCAAATTTTCTGCGAATGAGTGGAATGTTTTGGCGCTTCAAGTTAAAAATACTGACTCACCTTCTTTAAATCGTTTAAAAACTCTGCTTTTCAAATTGGGGTTTGACTATTAACCGACATGCTTGTTTGATTCTTGTAGAATATGTGAAATACTTCACGTATTACTATTGATTTCATTATGTCTATTTGCGTTTTTAAATATTTTTTCATGGTTATAATGTCAAGCGCCTAGAACGTTCTTATGGATATGACGCTACGTAAGAAATTTGTTTATTATTGATTATTGATGGCGGAGATAAGGAATTTAAATGCCATGTCACCCATGGAAGATTCCTATCGGCTTCATGGACTAACGCAAAGCTGAGTGAACAAGTTGTGTGTTCACTCAGCTGGACTGGTGCGAAACTATGGATACAAGAGCGTTGCTTTCCTGAACATTCTGCACTAATTAGAGTGCTGGGTGATATTCCAGGAGATAAAAGAAACGTTGCTGCACGAAGTTTGATTGTGTCGTAAAATTTTAAATCAGTTCTCCTGAGACTAAAATAATATTCCCACATGCGACTCTTTGTAGATTGAAGTTAAAACCGAAATACGAAGTCTGTATTCATTAACTTTAAATAAGAGGCGGGTTAATGAAATGCAGTTTCAAAATTGTATTTCCACCTGGTGAAAAAAAACGTTGCTCAAGTGTCAAACCCCTAGGGTGCGATTAGATGATATTAAAAACGTTATGCGACTGCACTTACCACGTCTAGTTGCTGGTAAGATTTATTGCTTTAAAACCTTATTTGTGTTGAGTAAAAACAAAATTGGGCCTGTTAGTGCATACTGTCGGTGTAGGTCAGGAGCAGGCATTTTTTTGGTGGTGTAAAGGATATTTTGCCCAACTTCCCCATAATTTACCCGAAAAACATTTATGCGACGAACTTCCTGTAACTTTCAATTAATAAAGCACGTGAATGAAACGCCTTCTTTTACCCAAACTTTCAAGTGAGCCAGTTACCAACCCTCACAAACTAAAACACAAAGTTTGTAGAAAGAGTTGGTTTACATGTATCTAATGTGTTTTGTATGACATAATAAACTTTTATTTAAACACTACATAACGAAGAAGCATAATTTCAGTAATATTAAAAACTCTAAACTTTTTTGCCCAAATTTTCGCCAAATCGAAACTTTTGGGAGTGCGCTTGCACTCCCAGCTCCTACACAACTGTATTAGTGCGAATATCGATTAGTGTGTTGAAGTTTTAATCTACCAACCTTGTGCTGCCTGTTTTCAAACGAGGTTCTGTTACACCATCTGAACATTTTTAAGCCGCTACTACTGGTCATCCGTCTGTTTTGAGGAAGTCAGACATTATGGTGTTTAAAAAGAAAACCTGGCAAATCTAGAAATGTCTCAATCATTTTTACGAAGGAATTGGTAGAATCATATCAGCTTTGAAAAACGAATTTTCCTGATAAAAGAAGCGACCTTTCGCATTTGCACCAACGCTGCATGGTGTATCATTTCGGAAAGTATAGCCTTGTGATTTATCTCCGAAGCGATTGTCCCCGTTAACTCATCTGTTTAGATTTGCGACGTAGCCGAAACCATAACTGTCGCTTGGTGAGCGTTTAGAAGAAATATTGTCTTTTCTCCACCACGCTCCCCCAGTTAAAATGCGTGATGGATGCGCCACCAAATGCACCCGCTGCCAACCACCTATGCGTCCGCGGACATGGCAAACCGAATACATCAAACAAGAATTTTTCTCACAAACGGATCGAATCGGTGTAGAAGAAAAAATATAGTATTGTTCCTACTTTTCTATAAAATGCTATGAATCAAGAAACAAACCAGTAGTCAAGCAATAGACGTTTTGTGAATAACGTCCACCCATGGTGATTTGTGTAATCATTCCCGTGTTTGGTTGATATTCATGATGCCGAAATGTCAATGCACCTTTTTCTTGCACAAAAGAGGAGATTTCGCGATGCCTTGAGAACAACGCCTTCGGTGTTCATGCAAGGAACTGTTGTTCTTTTTGTGGTAGGTACGTTGAAAAAAGCGTAAAACACGTTACAAAGTTTTTATGTTTGAAGGTGTGCAAAAGAGATCAATCAAAACTTGGTTTTATCATAGGTATGCGACGCCTATTTTTGTTTTCTGTCGATTTACAGCATGATTTACAAAAACTGTTTTATGTGTTGCATGCGGTTACATCAGGGTCTCCAAACTTTTTTTATCCGAGGGCCACATAAGCTAATACACAACAGGTCGAGGGCCGGACATCTTACGCAATTGATTGTTGCGGGGTATGTTATTCTACCAAATCAACAAGTTTTTCGTAAATATATTATTTTTTCATTTATGGCAAAATGTCTTCGAGGGCTGGAATTGGCCCCCTGGCCGTAGTTTGGAGACCCTGGTTTACATTATTGCTCATGCTCCATGTGCACGAAGGGTTGATCGAAGTGTTACGAATGTTCCGGTAAACAGACTGTGGTGGACTTTGTATCACCTTTGAAGTAAGTCTCAGTGTTCTTCATCGCCGTAACCGCAGCGCTTTAGGGCATGTCGCAAACAGTCAATTACAGCTATGCTCCCAAAAGAAACTGTCGCGGCCCTTTCCGTGCTCAGTCAATTACAGCTATGCTCCCAAAAGAAACTGCCGCGGCCCTTCTTTCCGTGCTATGTGCTTCACCGCACTCCCGGAAGACATTGGTCAACACAAGCAAATACCGGTAGGATAAACTGTTTGTGCAACAGAGCACCCTCAACAAAAAGATAGCTGATCAAAATTGTTCCCCGGTGCGATCATAGTCATTGGGCCACTCCCTCGCTTGTTATTATTTCGATGCTCGCTGACCACTATGCGGCGTTGTTGTTTCAGTTCTTGTGCTTTTTTGTTTTGTTCTTGTTTTTCTTTCCTCTCTTTGCGTTAATCATGCTCTGTGATTGTCTTCATTTTTGTTCTTTTTGAAGTCTAGCCAAGTTGTGGACCTCGCGGTCATTTCACCAATACTCGCATTTTCTTTGAAACACGAAGTATTTTATATCACGCGTAAAAATAAAATCGATTAATTTTAAATGTATACCAGGCTAATAAGAATGTCGTTATCCGTACGGCTTCGCATGCCTTGGTCAGGGCCGGGCAATAGCAGGTTCATTTTATAAACCAATTCCCACCCTCCAGTAATGTTTGGACAAAATGCTGTGTGCTGTTACAAGGGTGGAGTTCACGAATCTCCTTCGGTTTCCCCCTATCATCCTTTGTCTGCGGAAGTCTGCTTATGGAATTTGCGCATTTCTGTGTCGTGTTTGGGCAGAATGTGGGTGTGGTTTCTGTGATTGCTGCACGATGCCACGCCACCGTTGATGGCGGAACTGCCTTGGAATTTTCCGGTGTCACTGTGTGTTCGGTAAGCTCGGTTTCTCCAAATGCCAAGTCAATGTTTGTCTCACGTTACAAGTCTTTAAGGTCTTTGCTGACTCGGTTTTCCGAGCTCTTCCACTGTGCCACTTGTTGGTGAACCTGCCGTTACTTAACACCGTAATTTATTTCAGGTCGTGGCTTGAGGGTTGCAAACCAACAACCCCAACAAGCGAACATGGCAGTGCCAAGCTCCGTGTTGCAGAGCTAGTGCGAACAAGCCTGTACGACGATTCGGCCGTGGGAACTACATCTATTAGAGCTGCTTCACTCCACTCTTCGCTTTCTTCTGCTGACATGTGAGCTGCGCGTACACCAAGTGCGCGTAAAATGGTTCCGTGAACGCTCGGGAGGGATATTTAGTGTTGAAATCATGCAAAGGTCCGACGTAGTGGTCGGGTCTCTCCGTCAGAAGTGTGGGAAGATGAGCACTGACTCTCTCGACGTTTATCAAAGCGGTTATGTGAGAATCGTTTGCAAGAACAAACGTCCATCAGCGAGATGAATGGCGAAGCATGCAACGTGCGTGCACGAGTAGCTTTCTTCAGAGTAACGCTTTGTTGCTAAAGCTTTGAATCCTGGCAGAGATCAGGAAAATAAACAACCAAACAAGCGATATTTCATTTTCATGCGAAGCAAACATTACAAGCATGCGAAATCAGTCAGAACGACTGATCTAAGAATATTAATTGTCAGTTCTAAACTCTGTCTGTTAAAGGAATACTTTCCCAGCAAAGAATCAGACACTTAAGATCTTACAGAATATATATTTCGCCTACAAGGTAGACATCATCAATCCTGCGAAGTGCCTCAAATATAAAATATAATTTTAAAAACCCACAAACAGTAAAGCTACCAATTGCGAGAATCAAATTACAACCCCAGCCGCCCACTTTGCATAGGAAAGGAAAAGGCCACAGTAGGAGCAGCTAAGCAAAGCAAACTTACCAGTTCTAAACCAGTGCTCTTCAACCTTTTTGTCATCGTGGAACCCCTGATATACTTTCGCGTTTGTCATGGAACCTCCATTAACAAATATTTTAGAAACACGAATTACTTGTAAGAAAATCAAATATTTCGTTATGAGACACTTCAAAAAATAAACAGTTATTACAGAAGTTAAAAACAAGAAATTTAATGACTCGGTTGTTGTTGCATTTCTTGAATGTAGCTACTATATTCAGAATTTTGTCATCCGGCAAAAAGAACCCGTGTCTCAAATATGTGTCATCCCATGTTCTAGCCTTGGCAGTTGAATTACATTTGGTCCGCTTCGGAGGAAGTGCCTCTTACATTTGAACTCCATTGCTCATTACCGTCCACACCTTCGCTGTTGTTATTATTTCGCTTCACATAAGAAAATATGCTATAATGCTTCAGCTGGCTTGACTAAATTGTAAAAGGTTGGGTTTCACACTGTTTTACTTTATTCCCACAAAGGCTGAACAGCAACTCTAATGTCTATAGTACTCTCTACTCCAGTGGTGCTCAATCTTTTCGCTGAAGGAGGCCAAATCTAGGCATACGGCTTTGTTACAGGGCCCCACTAAAGAAATTTTAACACAAGTCAATTAACACATTTTGATTTATAGCAGAACGAAGTCTGTTGTACAAACTATTAAAGGTTATATTGAAAGAAAATGACCAGAAAATGCATTGCAATGCCAACTGCAGACATTGTGCAATTCATAGTAAACCAGAGACAAAGAAAACGAGAGATAGCAGCAATGATTGTTTTTTTTGTACAGGTCACTGAAACTTAACAGATGGCCAAGTGACTTCGCACCGGTTTAACTCAAAACATATTATATTGTCTTGTGTAATTTAAGATTTAATTAGGTAGAATTTTTAGCAAATTATAATTGCACTGAATGAAAAGGTCTCAATTACAGTTACAATTACACAAAACTGTGCAAGTAATTACATTCAGCTTACCCATAAAAGCACCCGGTAAGATGTCTGGAGGGCATTACCTTCCAAATAGAGTGACCGCTTATGGACCAGTCGCAGAAATCCCTGCGTTTATTCCAAAATCCCAGATTTCTTCGCAGCCAAATAATCTGAAATTATCAACTTAAGATTGTTCATAACTGTTTGGATATGACGGTTATTAGTCTATATGTACCATTGTAAATACATCAATAAATTCGTTTAGCTTCTGCGAAGCCTGTTGTTGGGTCGTGAATGTGTTTAATTTAAGTGATTTTCGCCGATAACTCCGTACTTAGATGACGTCAGGTTAGAAATAACGATTTTCGGTTAATCCGGATCTCCGGATAAAATCGTCGGTCAAATCGAGTCCGGATTAACCGAGGTTTACTGTACACTTTCTAAAAAAGGCTACGCATCAAGTTAAGCATAAATTAATGTGCTTTTACACAAATCGAAGCCTATCTATGAAATCGAAACGTAACTTTCCTAACTCAGTATCAACGCACGTGGCTACACCGATAAAACAAAGCGCTGCCGAAAAAACACGCAACAGGATCTACGCGATAAAAAGAACGTAAGAATTACGAAGAGATTTTATGATGCATTTATGAGAGTCAATACTGGCGATACCTTGGGGTGCTTGAACTTCTAAGCGGAACGCCGTACCTGCAATATTTCTTTTACCGGAATGGCGTTCCGGGCGGCTTACTTTCACCTCTGGTTATGGGGCAAAACGGGCAATTGCTCTTCCCTGGAAATTGGGACTAAAAACCAAAAATTTCTAGAAAACCTTAAGCCAACAGCTTAATTCCGATTATTTGATTTAATTCTTGCAATAACAGTTTATTTGCCGGTATGACTGCACAAGAGCCAGGTTGGCTGTTCTGGTGTGATGCAATGATGAGCTTGCACTTCACTCATTTGCGCTACTTTGCTTGTTGGGTTGTGAGCGGATTGCTCTACAACTGGTCGTTATTGCGTAATAATAACATGGCAACAAATCTCTGAAGGTTCACTTCAAATTGCAGTAATAGGTGTTCTGCCGCCACTGGTGCCACGGCTAGTGATTTTTCACTAGATCTAGTGATTTTTTGCAAAGTATGTGTGTGAAGAGAATCGGTTGCCTTTTTTCTAACTATTCAACTTTGCAGCCCTTTTTCNAATATTTTAGGCCTTTTTTAATTCGTAAACAATTGATACCGGTATGTGAATTGTTTGAAGATTTGCACCAACAAAATGAACAAGTCTCAAATTTGAGTTCTCATTTTTTTCACGTCTATGCTATTTGTTGCTGCGTTATAGGTCATGACGGCATTTCATTTCTTTGCAGGAACACTGCAATGGAAACAATAAATTAAATGTTAGGTAGATTGCTCTAAAACCGCTATGTCCAACCCAAATGGCTTACTGAGCCAAAAATTATGTCACTGTCGTACCCAGGACCGCACACTGAACCAATGAACGGCTTGCTTGGAACTTAGCAAACTAAATTTAGGTTCAGCTAAATGTACTGAAAGCGTTCGAATCCTGACTGCAATGGTAACAGACGGAATAAAGTGTCACTGAAGACCACCTGCATCAAAATGTGAAATTCAAGATTATCAAAATAAGGACAGGTTGTCAGTATGGAGCAGGGGTTCCCAACCGGTGGTGCGCGTACCACTAGTGGTACGCGAGTAACTTCCATTCTTTCACAAAAACCTGGATTCACAGCTTTCTAGTTTACGTATTGGGCTTTGTTTCTAAATAAAGAAATTTTTCTGTAGCCTGCTATTCCCATTGCATCGCAACATTATGACTTTCGATGCGCTGTCAGCGATTTACGCCACCCATCGACCAATTAGGGGAAAGTCTAAGATTCGATCAAATTATAGTTGTTCTGGAGGAAGAAGTGGTATGCGTTGACAGTACGGGGTGCCCAAGTGGTACGGGATCGTGTAAAGGTTTGGAGGCCCTGGTACAGAGGATATTTAGTACAGCGAAAACCTAACTGGGCCGCACAAGACCTTCGATTGGGCCGCGGGTTAGACATAGCTGCTCTAAAAAATAAGACATAGCACGGCAAGTATCTTTTTTATCAACACTTGCTACTCATTTTTGCTACGGAGTCTTCATGAAATTATGCATTTGCATATTTTTGTGCTGTAACCAAACAAATGACTGTAGCAAGTAAAGACGTACTTGGCAAAAAAACACATTAAAAAACAATCGGAATCTCATCGGTATTGTAGCACTTGTACTGGTTGAAGAGCAGTTGTATAGGCTCGTCCCAATGATGAATTATACAGTACTGGGAATGCGAGCTAGTCTACATTGTACTCTCAAATCTCAGTGATTCAGTTTCAGAGGATCTAGCTTCCTAAAAACCTATAACCTGTCCTTCGCAAACTACAAACAAACACAACCACACTGCACCACCACAGAGCGTTCAGTCCACAGCACAATGAGCACACAAAGCATACTGTACATACAGTACATTACGCCTTGTTCGCTCACAGAGAAAAACTAGTAAGGTCCGAAACAATTTCCACCAGGGAGCGATGCTAACGACAACTAACGTCACAGAAAAAAATCCTAAACATCCACTTAAGTGCTTCAAAAAAGTGAGCGGAATGTAACGGTACTAAAAAAAACAAAAGTTTTTGGGCGGTTCGCTGACCCATTAAAGCCAGAACCGTCGCCAGAAAGTCGTCAATAGGGGGGCTTTACGTTTGTGCAGTGGGAGCTTGAGATTCAAAATTTGACAAACATTCCGCTGATTCATGCTGTTTCGTATTTCAATTTGGGGGAGCTTGGAGCTTGGTTTGGGGGATTAAGCCCACCAAATCCCCTCCGTGGCGGCGGGACTGATTAAAGCATGCCGTTAACCGCCATTTTAGCGGCCCATGCAATCTCCACCACAATTGAACACTCCTTGCTATGAGCTGCAAAAATTTCAAACTAACAGTTAGCTGATTTTTTACCAGGATTTGAAAATCCGTTTCGCAGGTAAAAAATTCCTGACCAAAAATTTGTTTCAACAGTTTTTCGAGATGAAACCTTTTACACCGGCTAAATGGCCTAGTTGGTTGAACACACGCCACCAAAGCTGGTAGACTGGGTCGATGCCAGGTCATACCGAAGACTTGAAAAACGGTACATGCAGCCTGTCCAGCACTCGGCGTTGATGGGTGGGTGTGAAGGGACAGTTCACGCGCGGTGCTGCCATGCCACTGAACTCTCAATCAGTGCAGCATTCACTGCCAAACAACCGCGGGGCCCACGGCGCAAGCAAGTGAAGATGGGCGTCGCAGACCACTTGTGACACTCCGAAAGGAGTACAGAAACTGGGCTGTAAACCATTTAATTTACCTCTCATTGTCATAATCTCGGCCATGCAGATCGTAAATGGACAAACCCATTTGCTCAAGTTCATGCAAGAGTGTTTCCGCCAATTATCTCTTCCAGTGGAACAAATCTTATAAATTCTCTTATCATGACATTCTCTTCAGCCTTTCGTGTGGTTACTCGCGTGTCATCAAATCGCACTACCGCTAACATTTTTTCTACATGGCTAACATCTAGCGTACAATCTAAAATTATCGAAAAACATCTGGCCATGGTTGCTTTTGCTCATTTTTTTTTATAAAACTGGCCTGAAGCTGTCTTTATTCGTTCTGAATTTCCTTTCCCAGATAGTGAACCATCTTTATTATGAACTTTGCGTGTAACCGAGTTTTGTGCTTTTTCCGAATTATCGGCACTCTCCACTAAAACCGTATTATCAGCAAAAAGTATGGTTTTCATAACATTGGTACTGGTTAAAGTCATTTATAAATAGCAAAAATGCGTATGGATCTGAAATCGAACCTAGGGCCTAGGGTATCCACAAAACAAATGTTTTAAGCTCTGGATCGCCTCTGTTATGTGCTTAGTTATAACTGAGGTTTGTGGATTAAGAACTGAATTTGATCGTAGCTAGTTAAGAGTTTGAAAATGCATAGCAAATACAGCAGGTGAGCAGAGTTGTCTTAACATAAATGTAGAAAACGAAGAAAGGCAGAGAAATCCAGCTAGGGATTTCATTAAAATTTACTGCAGTTGAGATTGGGTATCGCTGTTGTTTTGCCATATTTCGGTAACTTGACATTATTTAAACGTAAACTTCCACAACCACAGTAGCAGTATTCTTGAGTGAGTGTACTTGAAGGAATTTAAGATATGGTGAAAGCAAAGCGTATAATTACACTTACAGTATTTCTCATACGTTACTTATGTGCAATACATTCGAGACACATTAATTGTCCAATAACATTGCTTTCTGATCATCTTTCAAATCAGATAGCACAAAACTCTGTACAGGTCGTTTTTGGCTAATACTGACAGTATTATATTGAGACATTTCAGCCTAGCTAGAAAATAATCCATATCTAATTGAAAATTGTTGATCTATCAAAAACTTTTTGTCAGGATAAAATTCGCAAGCCTTCATCCAATCCATGGCCACTGAGTTCCGAGCTGATATTAAGTGCCGTAATCCGTATCAGTATGTGGCAACAGAGATACTACTTTCAGCCTGTCAACCCCCTACCATTACTTGCGAAAAGGTGGTGTATTTCTGTCAATTAGCTTAACATCTGTTTTCCCTAAGGTGCGCAAATACGCAGCACCACCAGACCCTTTGCGCAGTGAAGTCTCATTCTCGCGCACTTGGCAACATTACAAATCGATTCGTATGCATATCGCATAGCCATTTTAGAACTAAAAATGCTTAACTAGTTGTGTGGCTATGGTTGTGCAGTTGCATGCTCACTAAAACAAACATTTGCTCAATGTAAAATTTTCTTAGAGGGAAGACTGCTTAACATAACTTGCAACTAGCTGTTCACAAACTTCAAATAACTGTAATCAAGAGAATCTTGCGTTTTGAGCTGAAACAAGAACGAAGTTTTTGAAATGATTATCACATTAGAAAAAATGAAATTTTGCCTTAATTAAATATTGTAAAGTATTACTATGCGAAACTGTGGCATAAAAGTGGAAACTTCAACCATGAGCACCGCGTAGTGGTTGCCGTACGAACAAATTCCATTTTTAGTTTTATACCCGCGAGCGAAGTGTGTAGTTTCAGCGTAGCCACCAGTAACTTGTGATACGACAGTTCCAAAGGTGTGTCATGTAGTGTGTCCAATTGTAAAAATCCCCAGATATGACCATTGTCTTCTGACCTCACTTATTTTACGTGTACTTTTCTTAGAAGTCTGCTCGCAAAAACATCAGAGCCACCACAGAAAAGGCCAGTCTGACGTCAAAATTGCCGGCGCGTTACTGTCTATTCCACGCACCAATTCAGACGAGTATCTCACCGTACGCTACGGTTATAGGAGTGTGGACCAAAATGTTTCGTAACGGATCTACTAGATTTCGCCCACGTTCACAAGACGCCGTGAATGAAGCATTAGTTCCTTAATGATTTCATAGACAAACGAAGTAGTCGGCAGTGTTCTTGTAAAGCATCCGCTTGGTGTTGCTACTGTTAGGCAGTTGCCGACTCGCGAGCACTGTTCGCATAGGCAGCTTCATATGCTGATTTATTGTATTTGCCTTACTTCTATAGCTACATTTAATTTTGAAATGAATTGTTTAAACCAAGAAAGATAATAATATTAAAAAATATAAAGATAAAAACAATTTTATTAAAAAAAATTATTTTTAAAAAGTTACGAAACTGGTAAATTATTGAATTTCTTCGCTCCCTGAAGGCTATGACCTATGCAGCTGCCTAGTTCGCCTGATGGACGCGCAGGCCCTGATGGCATGCGAGTATAAAGTGTGCACTGCGTAACGGTGATAGTGTGTGTAGGACATTACACACGTGTCATCAATCTCCACCGAAAGGTCATTTAAGAACTGTGAATAAAACGTCATAGCGTGACGTCATGAACAGCGCACACCAACTAAAAATTAGCACCTTATGCCATCTATTGAACCATCAGTGAACGTCCCACCAGAAAAGTCACCGTATGCTGCCGACAGTGGCGGATCCAAACGAAGAATTTGGGGTGACCAGTCATGTAGGAGAGCGCCAAAAAGCTTTTCACTTGTTTAAATACCCCTGATTCTCTATCACAGGGGTCACCAACATGGTGCCCGCGGGCGCCAGGTCGCCCGCACGGACCACGTGGGTCGCCCGCGGGATTGTTCTGACAATAGCGCAAACATGATCAGTGTCTTCACATGAATATCTTTAATTTTTATTAATGATAACTTGATTGAAGGCTAATTGAGCAAATTTTTATTTCAGAAGTGTGTGTATCAAACTGGTTGCCCTTCGCATGAATCTGTACCAAGAAGTAGCTCTCAGTTTCAAAAAGGTTGGTGACCCCTGCTCTATCACAATCTTTGGGCACCACATAAAATTGATTACCATTTGTAGGCCAAGAAAGTGGCTATTTTGTTGGTGGAACAACGCGATCTTTCAGGAAATCACCACAGTTTCACAGCCCCTTATATCTTTAAATCACGCAACTTTTGAAGCTTTTTTTTTTTTTTTTTTTTTTTTTTTTTTTTTTTTTTTTTTTTTTTTTTTTTTTTTTTTTTTTTTTTTTTTTTTTTTTTTTTTTTTTTTTTTTTTTTTTTTTTTTTTTTTTTTTTTTTTTTTTTTTTTTTTTTTTTTTTTTTTTTTTTTTTTTTTTTTTTTTTTTTTTTTTTTTTTTTTTTTTTTTTTTTTCGGCGCCCGGAGAATTATGCCCTCCTTGTCCCCGTCCCCTCTCGTTACTCCTCTGGGACAGTGGTCTTCTGATGTGAAGAAAAACATCAATCGTAGTATGTGTCTGTCTGCATATATTTTTCTCACTTTTTCAACCAACAGTCAACACCACCACAAACTTTACCAGCGTAAAAGTTGAACTATGTATTGTTTATCTGTTGTAATGTCGCTGCTTCGCTAAACAGCAAACAAGCTGTGTTCTGGCTGCAGGCTTTACAGACCACATACAGTTTGTCATTTCGTTACCTTCGGTCAATTTTATATAACAGCGCAAACGTTTACTACAAGGGAAAGACTTGCGCTATTTCGTAATATACATTGAAAACCCAGGGCTGATAACACAGTTGCCGTTTTGAAGCAAAGTAGGAAAATGCTGGATATCTCCAGTAATCGTAGTAACAGATACTGTAGCTTTATCAGTTTTGGAAGGTTATTTGTTACTTTCAGCAGTTCCTTTAAGTTTTCAGTTGCACGATTTGAGCAAGGTGATGCTTTTATCTCTGCAAAATCTGTCGAATACATAGCCAGTTGCCCACAGAAATTTGCTAGAATCATCCGTCAGTTGTGATTTTTCCATATATAACATTGCTGTTTTCATTACTGCCTTTCAATGTTGCCACCATGCAATAAAAATAAACTTGTAACAAAAACAGACCAATTTTGCACTGCCCAACTGCAAATTGAGAACCGTGCTGTGTTAGCCAAAGCGATTGCCTTCTTTGTGATTATTATCTGAGTAAGGCTGGAAAGTTCTTACGCGGGAAGGAAATAATGGAATAATAAATGTGGTTCACAAAAGAATAGCATTGTTAAATACCATTCGGAACTGGGGTCTCGGAAGTTTCGCAAGGGGGGTGCGAGTGTGGTAGATACATATTGTTGAAAAGTATTAATGCTTTGCATTTATCATTGTTACTTTAGTATCATTTCGCTATAAACGCCATAATCAAAATAAAGCGGACAAGACAAAATATCAGAACAAACTGGAATGTGAAGCGGATTTGCAATGTGCGTTGTCAAAGCCTCGAATTCAACTACTAGTTTCCAAAAAAACAGTTGCATGCTTCACATGCATTAAGCAGGACAATGACAAATAAATTGCTGTTTTGTTTTTTGTGTTTGATTTTGAGATTAGGTGAGGC
>JGI24158J21664_10002506_pt1 | contig 22336 bp, 19 predicted proteins | sample Ectturendosymbi3_FD_21664 | JGI IMG/M metagenome (IMG submission 21664)
GCTTTTCTGTGAAGCCGGGTCGATCAAGCGGCCGTGAAAGACTTGAAGTGACCCATTGCCTTAAAACAGAATAATCACCAGCTGTCTTTGTAAATCGTCTTTACCCTTTCGCGAAGTAGCTTCTGGTTAGCAACATTGTGCAGCAAAACCAACGAATTTTGGGTGCACATGTAGATAAACATTCACGGGTATTTCATGCATGTTTTTACCCCAGATATATAGCGCAGAACAGCTTGTCGTCGCAATTGGGCAGCACCTTTTCAAGGAGGTTCCACAAGAAGCTTTGCTACGCGGAAACATTTGTTGAGAGAGACTTGGCATTGCACCTACCACCTCGACAATCTTGCAGCTAGACAATACGAAAACCAAAAAGATTAAACACTTTATCAAATCCTGCAAGAAGATAATCAGTTGTCTGAATGTGACGTGTACCCCGCACTCACATATTTGTCGTCACTTTCCGCCGGCGAGAAATCGAGGTCTTGCACCGATCGCAGGAGCGCGTCCATGTCATGTCTCTCCTTTGTTGTGATACCGGAGGAAACACATGATTCTGATTGGTTGTCTTCAGTCACGTGATGTGCGGGACGGCGAGGTAGTGTGGCGCTGATGACATGAGTCGGTGCAGATTCTGAAACGGTGGTATAGGCTTGGTTGACTTGGGACAACGACAAAGTGACGTCGCCCAGCGACATTCAAATAAATGTCGAATGAAAGCAATTCAAAACGCGCTCAAACAAAGTTCGTTTTTCACCTTTTCCGACGAATTCTGATGAAGGTGTGTAACCATAGCTATGACGCTTTTGTTGGTCGTTTTTCTTCTTCTTAATTTTGTTCTAAAAAAAAATTCAATGCACGTTTAAAAACCAAGCCACTGCTACTGCTTCAAATAAACAAATTTTCATGCAGCTTATATTTGCATCTAAGGCGATAAGTGTCACGTAAATGCAGACCTGCTGTTCCTGTAACCAAAGCAACTTCCTTTGCGTGTTTTCTATCTCTTCCCTTACTCTCCGCTCCTCTTCAGTTTCGTCTTTAGCCAGCGCGTCAAGGAAGTCAGGTGGTGGTTCTCTTCGAGGAGCCTCGTAGGAGTGCTGAGGTTGAACTTCGACACGCTTTGGGCTCTGCTCAATCCGGTACGGGATCGGACCAGAACGGCGAGCAGAGATAGCTTCGCCGGGCGGCAGAGAACGCTTTCGACCTCCGACGTTGAGTGCAGAGTCTGATTTCTCTGTGACGACAGTCTGGGCGCTTGGACTCGACTGCTGTTGCAGCGAGTACTGCCCCGCCTGCATAGACACGTTTCGATTAAAGGTAAAAAATGACATGTCGTGAGAAAAAAATTGACAGCACAAGCTTTTTTAGAGTTTAGACTTCAGAGTCTTAGTTAAAATATGAAATATAAACATGACCTTAAAGCCTGTAGTTGGTAAGGCAGGTGAAGAGGGTTTGGTGCAATTGCCCTCTAACAAATGAATGGCCTGCAATACTCTTCACTTTCCTTTTCAATTGAAAATTACAAAAATACAGGAATTTCGACGCCGTAGCTTTTTAACCCACAAACGCCAGGTGAAATTCCGCCAGTGTTAAGCAACATTTGGAAGTAAATAAAAAAACAAAGAAAACCAGGTTTTGAAATGAACGTCAATGTGGGACACGCAATGCGTCAGGCACGCCAAACAGCAACTTACTTCGGAAAAATCCGTGTAGACGTTTCGTACCGTGATCACCTGAATTTCAGCGGGTTTCGGGGCTGGAACATAGTGGACGACTCTCTCGGGAAAAGGCGTGGCAGAATCGTCAGCCCGACTTCCGGCAACTTCGTAACTTTTCGCATAGTCTGTGGCATAGTCGCCGGGAGGAGCGTTGTCAACCTTGCTTCGATCCAACGTCGGACTGGGCTTGACGTCGTAAGACGAGCTGACAACAATGCCGCTATCAGCGTCACTGTACGTCATCGTCGTGACGACACTGGCGTTTGTGACGGCAGCAAGCGCGATCTCCGCGGAATGCTTGGCATCAATGCTGTCCTCGTAAACAAAGCCTGCTGTTCGAGAGGGCAGCGCGTTGTCACGTATTGCAGAGCTCGTCGTGTCCTGCGAAGGCCCTTCGCTGACCATTAATTGCGACACGGCCTCGTCGATTTGCTGCTCGATCGACGGGAATTCCGTCGGGGACGTAACCAGCAACGCCTTGCGAGCCGGAACGGAACCCAAAATCACGTCTCTCACGGGCAAGGCGTACTCCGGACCTTTGTCCGCGAATCGACTCGGATCCGGTTCAAGTTCGGGGTAGTCGGGATCTTGGGGTGTTGGAAAATTGGGCTCGTCGAGAATGTCGTGGCTGCTGTGCTCGGACGCCACGGACCTGGCCTCGTGATCAGCCAAGCATTCGTTGACGAGCGCCATGGCTTCGTGCACTTGCTTCTGGGTAAGATTGCTGGCCGGGTCAACACGCAACTCAGGCACGACGACCACCCTTACTGCGCGCACGCTCATGTCGTTGTCGGTTTCAGCAGAATTCGCAGCTAAACCCTGAGTGGGCGTTTCGCTGAAAAAGCATGAAACAAATATTAAGTACAAGCAGCAAACACGCTGCACTGAACATTGAACGGAACGCATTTCTTCCTCGAATATCTTTGGCTCTGATTGAAAGCAACGTGAAAGTTGCACATGGCGCCACAAAAGCTGAAGTAACTCATCCCAAGTTCAACTGGTTGAACGCGCAACCCAAAACACGGCCTTTGATTACGGGGTTTGCAAGGTCTTGAAAACGTTCATCAATTCAACTTATTGGGAGAGTAGCAATGGATTATAAACGGTGGAGTAACATATTGCAAAAGCTTCTGTTGGTCACTCTCGGGACAACAAAGCACTTGACATCACATTTGGGTCTGCTCCTTAACCGTTGTTGATGTAACAAATGCGACCTTAAGTGTTTAAATAATGCGCTATTCGATTAAAAAAAAACGACAAAGGATGCCTCGAGGCGCTATGAAAATTAACCGATAATCACATACAGTACACCAGCAAAATTTTTAATAACGTGTTAAAATTTCATGTGACAAGGAGGCTGAAATAGTCAACCCACCCGTTACACACAATTTTGTAAGAGGCCGTTAAATAACTGTTGTAAAATGTTTCTTAAACCGTCTCCTGTCAGTGCTGCTATCCACATTTTTCGGTCCGTGGCCAGTGACGCTTTCGCAAACACTGCGAAAGTTCTCGAAAAATCATGCCTGGCCAGCATCTTCGCAGCGTAGGGTGGAAAACGGGTTTCGGGGATTCACCTCGGTGAAACCTCCCTGTACCACCCAATCCTCACGTTCCGATAGTCACGTCTCACAGAAGACGTCAGTGCTTATTCACACAATCGTTTCGAAACCGTTAATTAAATTGCAATTTTTCTGGCACTGAAACGTGTTTGTTGTTCCCTGCAACACAGTGCTTCGCTTCTAATGCCTTAAGCTGCAACTCCTCAAGTTTTTGCAAAGAACCTTCTCTTTGAGATAAACGTGGTCAATCCTTTGAAAAGCCGGCAAAAAATTATGTGATTAATTCTCTAGCACAGTCGTTCTTAACTTTTTTTTACATATCTTAACCTATTATCAAACACGAATACCAGATTTACCCCCAACAGGCCTACACTCAATGGTGCTGATTTATTAAAAATACGAAATTAACAAACTATTTCAGTTTAGAACTTTGGAATGATTTATAAAAATGTACATTTGCTGCAAGTTATGGTTCAGTAAATTTACCCCCTTGAAAGATGAAATTTACCCCCAGGGGTAAATTTACCCTAGGTTAAAATCCACTGCTCTAACAGCTTATTTCAGCAATTTCGTGGCACCCTGAACAAGTGTTCCAATTTGCTGATGTTTTAACTATCGAAAGGACGTAACTGCATCAGCAGCACTAAACTGCTTCGACTATGGATGGGCAACAAGTGAACGGAAACGTAATGTCACTCTTCAATCAGGTAAAAACAGTCGCCGTCTAAGGCCCGCGGTGGAAAACAAAAATCCCTGAAAATGAGGATGCTCGGCGGAGATATCCCGATTTGAGTGCACGTCAATACTTTCCTGTTCAGGGAGCGCAGCTTAACCTCAGTTGAACCGACGCAGCTTGCACTGCATAACCTGACAAGGACCCACACGCGCAGTCTGTGCCGCCGCGCCAAGTTAATGTACAAGACATAATTTATCATTCGTCGCGTAAACAAACACGAACGAAATCTGGAAATACCGCGTTGCTCCACGCTGCAATCCAACGAAAGCTTTATGCAAATGACATAGCGTCGAAGGTTTAACAGACGTGAACATTTAAACTCATCTTGAACAAAAGCTTAGCCAGCTAGAGTTGAAATTACGCACCACCAGTAAGAGCGTAGAACAAATTACATAAATGTGGCAGGTATTTCGCCTAACTGTGTCTTCCGTCTAGCGTTTCTGGTGAGAAACTTAATAAACAGCCAAGGGTTTGCCATTGTACCGCAGTGCATGCCTAGGTCATTACGAATTTTTTCAAAGCCTTTTTTCCAAACGATATGTTTTCAAAGCCTTTTCCAATCGCTGGACTGCAGCGTGAAGCAACGGGGTAGACAACATCGCAGCAGCTGACCCTGGTGTTGTTTAGATTAGCTTCAGATGGTAAGCACGGTCGTGGTGATACAACTGCAGTGCAATCAATAAAGCCACGCTGAACATCTGGGTGCACTTGGTTAATCAGTTATTTCAAGCGCTGCTGCAGACACGCTGATGTTTGGTCAGCGAATATTTTCCCCTGCCATTAATTTGTCAAATGTCGGGGTAATTCGAGAACGTGACTCCCACAAACAGTCCTTGACTGTCACTGACATCGCCTTCACTCAAAACTACATGACAAAAACTGAAATCTACAATTTACGTCTGCACGCATAACTTGCACCGAACTTTTAGCAAAAGTTTTTAAGAACTTTTCGGAAGATTTTCGTGATTCTTGAAAGCAGGGAAAAATTACATAAAAAGCGTTCGAAAATTTCTAATGGCAGTGATTCGCTCGTTCAAAGTCCGACTCCACCACCGCAACTCATTTGGTAAGAGCGTAAGACCAACAGCGATTGAAAGCATGTACAGCGCTTCCTGATTATTATCCATACCCCGTTCAACCGGCATTCGATTAATTCCGGTCGCCTTCCACATTGGTACGACTTCGCGAGTTAGCTGCCAAAAATCTAAAATTGATTCGTTTTCAACAGATATGCTGTTGCAAGTGATAGTTCAATTGGAAAGTTTTTAGCAAATTGTAGAACCTCTATCAATTTTTAAACCATTTCTGTGTTATGTTTTGTTTTAAATATAAGAATGCAATTATCTGTTCTTTCTGAAAGCATTGACCGATTTAGACGGGTTATCGAGGAATCACTGCAGTGGAGACGTTAAAACTTGCGTTCTGTCTCTTCGACCACCTGGCAAGACGGGACAGCCAGCTGCGGCGCGACTTGAGGTCACCGAGCAGTCCAGCCTTTCAGTGACATCATCGAATCAGGTCAAGGAGGGAAACGTCATACGCAGCAAAGCAGCAAAACAACGGAAACGTTTGATCTGACGAATCGCGGAACTCCTCTGATCGCTCAAACGTCAGAAAGTGCGCGCCACACACATGGGCGTCGGATGGGGGGGGCCTTGGTCTCCCTGGATTTTGAAATTTGTCTTTTCCTATGAAATTTTTAGCAAAAAAAAGGTTATTTTCTTAGTTTCGAGTTGGTAAAATGAAATTTCACCACATTGCCCCCCTGGAAAAATCCTTTCGGCTACTCCTAAAAAATCTAGTATCGGCCCCACCTGAAAAAAATACTTCCGACGTCCATGGCCACCACATACGCACTTGGACAAAATTTCGAATTCCAACACCGCTGATGCCAGGGTCGAAGGTCAAGGGGAAGCAGATGTTAGAAATGCATGGACGATGATTGTTTGCAGCATTGAGCAGGTGAGCATGGACAATGAAGAAAGATACGCACCACTGTGTAGAAAGTGAAATGTAGGCAGCAACTGAAGATGGTGTCATCCCTGCTTCAAATTTTGGGAATCATTTATACAGAAACAAGCCTTGCAGGTTCACAGCAGTTCACAAACAGGTGCCTCAGCACCAAACGACGCAGGGTAACGCAGTATCCTTGTATGAGAACAACAATTTATAAAAAGATCTTGAGGGTGCTGTCTGATTTTAATTTTCTTGACAATAGTACCGAAAACTTCCGATTGCATGACGAGGGTGCTGCAAGACGAAAGCGTTTTAAGAGCAACTGCAGTGTAGAATAACAACCCAAGCGGCGGCGTTTGCGCATGGTCACAGGCGTTTTTAGCGTCACGCAGTGTTCCTTTGAATTTCAGTGGCAAACCAAGTGGTCCCGGTTAAATGGTTTAACGCATTACTTAGGCCAGGGGTGCACAACCTGCGGCCTTCGGTAAAAGTGTATGCGGTCGTGCACATGTAATTTAAAACGTAAGTTATGACGGTCGTGCATTAATAAACACTCTTTGTCTGCTGTAAGAGGTCACTTGGTTGAAAAACGGCCAAACAAACGTGTGGAATTAGGCTAGGCTCAGCGTGTGGGAGCAAAACAGAAGCAAATCCAAAAATAAAAATATCTGGAACTCACTGGCGGTCGTAATTCATACATATAAAGGTAATGCGGCAGGCAATAGCGAAAAGGTTGTGCACCCCTGGCTTAGGCGCAAATTGTGTTATGCAAACAAAAATGTAGGAAAGCATTTCTTAGTACAACAGGTTGTTTTATGTTACTTAGTTCAAAAGTCACAAAATAACTATTTTAAAGCCACTAAATACACCAAGGTTTCATCCATAGTTGATATCGCGCTACTTCGGCAAAAGCGCGTCGCACACTGGATAACTCCTGTCCAGACTAACATTTATGGGCGACACCGAAACGTGAAATGTCAAAACCTAAAGAAGAGCAGGAAAGAGAATAGGTACTGATGTTTTGTAGACGTTGCAAATGATTGGCGAAAGGAAACATACGTAGGGAACCTTTACGAACAACCCTGAAGAAGGTCGTGATCCGACATGGATTCACGCAGAAAGAGCAACTAGTCTGGACACGAAGCAATGGACTGCTGATGAACCCCGTAAACAAGGTGTTTTCACGATACCCTTGCAATGGGAACCAAGCAGCAAAAGATAAGACAATAAAGAAGTATTTTCGACGGTGGTGTTTCGCATGACTGACGTGATTAAAATGGTCAAACCAATGCACTGCAACGCTGGCCTGGAATGCAGACTTTTGTTACCGTAGCTTGCTCGCCTTTACATTCTGAAAACAACTGGGCAGCAAATAAATTTTGCGCTCAGTGCTAAGCCACACAGCGTACGTTTTCTGCAAAACTGCTCCCAACTTTTAACCACTTCCATGGAAACCGACTAAAAACGTTTAACGATAGCGTTATAATGTCGCCATGAGTAGCGATAACCGTCCATTGCAAAGAACATCGCTACAGCTGCGCCAAGTGCAGCCGACATATTGAAATAGTTGAAAAACGGCGGAGACAAGGTGGGACACGAAATCATACAACCACCAGTATTGGCTTAGAGCGTACCCATGCAGCATCAATACATTGCTGTGTGTGTGTGGTGCTGTGTAAATGTTTTGCTTCACAACCGTGAATAGTGGCTGGCTCAATGCAACAAATGCGCGCCATGACCACTGCTTGTCGGTGTTGGACGCTTGGCTTAGTGGCGCAACTACTCCAGTGTCCTACGGTGAGTTGTTCTGTTCGCGTACTCTGAATAGTTTTGTCGCTTGCGCAGCAAGCGGAACCTCGTACAAATCAACATCTGCCACTCATGGATCGTAGCGGCTTACTACACATAGGAAGTCATGCAACTTTACGTGGCCAACCGTTGCTGTGGACTGAATCCTCGTTGAATGGTAGCAGAAGTGGCCGTTAGACATTCATTCTTAGGACAAGCAATTACGGCGAAGTCGTGCGGGATTCGTTTTGTGACTGCGGAAGGCGCTGCACTCAGTAATTGAATTCATTCGACAAATGAAGTTGGATTCAGTTAAAGCTGCTCTAAGCTAATCTAGCGGGATAAAATGTGGGTGCACAAGTCGCAAACGTCAATCAGCTGACAAAGTGTAAAATCCCACACGCGTTTCTCAAAAACCTCCATTGGAGACAGTCTTTCACCGTCAACTTCGGTGACGAACTAATATAAGCGGCACTGTGACGTCTAAACTTACTCAAGCAGAGCTTAACTTTTCACATCAAACCAGCTCAATACCTTCTCCGAACTTGTCTCGAGTTCTTACTCAATCAGCACCATTGTTGCCTATTTACAAGTACATGCCTGAGACACGTATTTCGCCGATGGACGTCACAGACTAGAAAAGCAGTCGATAGGCTCGAGGACTTCACCACAACTTGTGATCTGCGATCAAGCTGCCGTCGTGGCTAATGACTTTTAGTGCAATAAATGTACATTGCCTGTCGTTCGGTGCCTGAGCAACCCTGCGTCAATTCGGAACAATCGTAAATGCCGCGCAAAGCAATGGGCATCGATTACGAAGCAAGGAACTTGCAAGCGAAAGTGCATCTGTACAGAATAAAACCGCGCTTAAAATACGAAGCAGCATGACACGCTTGCTTTGATTGCGTTTGTCGTTATCAGCGGCATTTGGTTTTCCCGAACGCAACACTACGGAAGTATTCGACCTGACAAAGAAGCTTGTCTTGCTTAAATCACGTTTCAGAAAGTGGCTCCTGTTCTGGTTTGCGGGTCGCTGTCGGGGGACCAAGTGTGTTTGTTTTCAATTTCCTAATTTTACACTGCCATCGCCCTTATATGTGCAGTTTGTCAACTGCAAGGTGCAAGCTCACTGTCTGAGACGTCGCACAAACAAGCCTTGTGTCATTTGCTTTTGAGGTATTTTTCAGAGAACAACTTTCTCAAAATCACCAGCATGAGCTTTTGTGACGCAATGAAGCCAGGGCGACAACTTTTCGCGAGGCAACCGTTGCACAACCAGAGTCCTGTTGACCTATAAGGGTTTCCGCCTTGCACAAAAATTCCAACCGACAAAAATTAATTATAGTCTCAATTTTTTAGCACACGCAAAAAACACTGCACTGCGTTCTTACAGGATGTCGTAAGGATTGCTTCAACATCGGGCACTGACACCAAATTGCTTGCTATCAATCAAGTCAAACCCGTTCTCTTGACACGCGCATGACAGTTCAATAACTTTTTTTTCGAAGAGGCATTATTGCCAGTCTTTCTGAAACTTTCGACTCGTCCCCATGCGTGAACTTGACGGCCTGGCAAAACTTCCGCAAGTGTGCGATAACGAAAACAATCGATGCTATTGTTTACGCAAGCGAGATCTACAACCGTCTGCGCCTGCCCTTGCAGGTACAAGGCAACGCCGACAAATTAGCTTGCAACATTGGCGACGACGGGCGAGTCATGTGTGGTTGTCAGCATGCGCTGACGGATCATCTGGCACACGCGGTTTCATGCGCATGACGTAAGTAGATACGCTGCTAAATAAAATAAAAAACCAAAGCGGCTGAGCGTTGCGTATAAACAAGTAGCGCAATAAGCGGATGCAGGTGTTGAGCGCTCAGAAACTGGATGGACCTCTATGATGTTTGGGTTTCCACACAAAGACTGGTCGATTCAAAGCTGTCGTGGTGGAACCGAAGTAGATTCGACTTTGTTAAATTTTTAATGAGCCGGTTGCGTGTAGCGTAAACTGCCGTTAATGTGGAATGTGAGCTCTCAGGGAGAATCAGACGATTTACAAGAGAAAAAATGAATTATATGCACCAAACCTTGATTTATACAAAAGTTACGATGATTTTCCTTTTCCCGGCGTAATTGTATAATTAAATTTTTGTGTGGCATCTCGTCATTACTAATGTTTTGATTATAATATCCGAGGGAAAGAATGCGCCATTGGGAAAGTCAGCGTGAAGTTTGCTTGACAATGGAAACCACAGGTTTTCAGAAATTACGCAGAACAATGTAAAATTGAAACGTGACAAGAAAACTTTTCCATCCGTAGACTTTTTGGCTTTGTCACAAAACGCAACTGCGTCGCAACCTTCCAGAATTTGAGCAACTTCGAGCTGCACACAATGAGCGCGTTTGCGCGTAACGATACTAACATTATTGATTTGCGGCTGCATTTACTGCATAGTTGTTTTCGGTCTTGCTGTTTGGAATCCCCGAGAACGAGCCCACGGCCCGCCATACAGTTGACCATACCCTCCGCCTGGTTGAATAAAACCAGCTCACAGTTTGCATTCTTGTTTTATTTATGGGGTATAAATGTTAGGAATTCATTGCTGTAAAAAATCCACTGGAAAAGATCCATACGAGCTTTGTCAGATTCTGAACCTGCTGTTTGCGTGCATCAACGATATTATGTCTATTCAGCGTCAAATTCAGACTGATATGTTTCGTTTTTTCATTTTGGTTGGACTCCATATACTAGCCGTTAGGTGATACAAATGTGGTTAAATGTTTATTGCTTTTCCCAAATCTAGTACCCTTTACGGGAAGTTTGTGACGTCAGGCGATTTGAAAACCTTGCTAACTCTGGGTCTGCAAAACATTTTTTTCCACACTTTCCGCTTGCGGAGCTTCCAACACTATCTCAAGAAAGTTGACATGGAGCAGATCCTGTGATCTGTCCTTACCTTCATGGCGACGCGTCTCTGAAAACGCGAGCTTGTTTGGTGCATGCACACCTCTATACGTTTGTTGACTGGCATTTGAATTGCATTTTGTTTGCGTAAAAAAACGTAATAATTTTCTGCCTAAACAAAAACAATCCAAATAAGTAAGTAGATGGAAAACTCATACTTTCTAGTTTTTACACTTACAGTTTGCTACTCGTGCTTGCCCAAAATGACCATCTGCGACAAGTGAACCCTCGCGCTGCCAGTAGTTACAGTCCCCAGCTTATTTCGACTGCGCAGCTGTCTGCAACCTGCCATCATCGCGATCTCACGCTAAAGGAACGTAGGACACCGCTGAACGCAGGCATTGACGCTCTGAAAAAGGTGAGCCAGTTGCACGTTTAGGCGAACTCTTGTAAATGCGAACAAGCTCGACCGTGTCGTGGAAAAGTACACCTCGGCGAAAAGACATCATCGGCAGGCGAAGATGACACTGATTTCATTATCAGATGACAGGGCAAGCCTGAGTTTGTTGACAGTAATCGGATGTATAGACAGCACATTAACAGTGGCATCGGACAAACATCGAAGTTACGGAGAACACCCAACTACAAAACCCCGCGTAAACAAACCTTTTAAGATCAGTTGTGCGTCAGCTTAATGTACGCTGCCTGAAACCGCCGCTTGTTCCGGCAACGGACTACTGTAATCTTTCTCTGGAACTACGATGCACGCTTGTCCACATCTGCACAAACTAAGGTCCTCTCGCAGAGCGAGTGCAGTTGCTGCAATCGTCGCCCAGCTTCAAACACGCGAGGAACGTTTTCGGCTATCCAAGACACTCAGTTCGCGGACCGCACAGAACTCAGTAAACATGAAAAAACACTTTTAATGCGGTGCTGAGTGACGGTTACCAGCGACACGACCGTCTCGGTAAAACAGACAGGAATTCGATGCAAAATCGCCCCTCGTACACCCAACAGGGACAAAGGAAGACATCCGAGCAAACGGAACCGGCTTTTCCAACCAGCATGCCAACCTCGTTAGCGCATACTGCTGGCTTCGTTTGAATTTTTGCCAGCCGTGCCCTACTGCTCTTGGTTGGTATGCGGCAAATCAACAACTTTTGTGATAAAGCTTGTCAGAGCCGCAGCACTGTCGGTTACAAGTTTCAGAAAAGGAATGCTCATCCAACGAAGCGTACAAACACTGCTTCTGCTTCGATAGCCGCACGAACTGCTGTGTTGGCAAAAGACCAACATGGCCGCCGTATCGTGTTTTCCGTACAGAATACTCTTTAATTCGCAACCTAATGTTCCCACTCATCAGCAGCTTCGCAACCGCCGGGAACGACTGAAACAACACATCGTGCATCGTGCCTTTGCTTAGAACAAATCATAGGGCAAACGGCAAGTCGTGCATCATCACCGAGGTTAAAACAATTTACCCATGATGCTGGCCCACAAACGTTACGAACCATGTAAAAAAGTGAAAGATCTTAAAGATGGGTCCCATTTCGTCGGGAATAACAAATTGTTTCCAGCAGCCCAGATACGCTTAAACTATGCTCGGTGCTTTTCATCAAATCAGTGACAAATGTTGGATAGATATGATCCAAAAATTCAAGGAAATATTAGTAATTGATAATGTAATTCACCATAGTCTGATCTGCAAAGGACCATATGATCTCGTAGCGCCTATTTCAAACTCAACATCAAAAATTTTGGGAATAACGCAGTAACAACGCGAGCAGTCGTTGAGATGTTGTCAGCTCCAAGATAAATTTGTTGAACAATTTAAACACAAGCACAGACATTTATAGCGTCACTAGTGACATGACTGTCCGATGATCTGTCACGCCATCTGAACAAGAAGACTTTCGATCAAGTTCCTTCAAAGGCTAACTTCGAATGTTGTGTGTACTTTTACTCAAGTTCAAGCACAAAAATATTTTGCTCTCAACTTATACCAAAAGAACATTCTAATATTACTTTGGAAGTTGGCATAGTTATTTACTCGGTAATTCACAGAAACAATAAATCAAAATATCGTTTAAGGCATCTTAACCTGGCTGGTGATGTTAGGTCTGATGCTCTCACCATTAAAAACCTGAAACAACTACTGAAAGAGCATTCTAGGAAGCGGTCTACTCATTTTGATGCCTGTATCACTGTGCCGCTATGTTGAAGGACATCGCTGGGTTCTGGGAGTCAAGCTGTCTACATTCCACAAAGTACGTGATTTACGAATTTGCACACATCCATTTACAACAACTTTCCATGAGCTGCATTGCAGCAATCATCGCCTGGATATTTACCTGCTTCTCCAGTCTCTTCTGCTTGCAACAAACACCAGGTTTGCAAACACACACAGCTTCTCTGTGTGTGTACTAAAAACCTTTTATTTAGCCAACGTTCGGAAGTATGCATTCACCTGCCTTACTTAAATCATAGCGATTTAAACGAAAGCAAGTTCTCTGTGACGAGATCAACCACCTACTTGCTGCCTGCCTAAGTGTAGGCTGAATGTAAAAATGACGTTCTAATAATCCAGAGAGCTGAAAAGGTGCAAGTTTAGCAAATGAGTTGACGGCTGCAGTGAACCAGTATTTCCAACGCAAGGCATACTTCCTGATGGAAGATGGCGTTACCCTCACTGATGAACAGCACAGCTTCTTGCCTCTAAAGTTAAGGTGGCTTAATTACCAGGCTCGCCATATCCGATTACGCCGAAGTGGAATCGCTTCAGCGTTCGAGTTCCGCCGCTGAACAGCGCTTTTTTACATGAATCAGATCCTCGATTTCGAGCTCATAAAACAGCAAGGTTTTGAAATCGAGCGAAAGACACCTTGCCGCAACCGACGGCCACCTTGTACGATTCCAGTGCGCTTGGCGTCGCAAACCTGCGTGATTAGTTAAACATTGCCTCGATTTACGCTTAATTGCGCCCTTCCCGTTGCTGGCGTCTGTGATGCCATCCAACCGTGAAAGGCGCATGGTTTCGTCCAAACATCCATCAAACCGAAAGCGAAGCCGTGAAATCCGAGATTGCGCATCCTAAGAACGCGCAAACGGTAACAATAGCCGATCGAAGGCGGCTGGCGAAGAAGTCCGGAGCAGGCGATGCTTTCAATTCCGAGAGTTTTAAAATTTTCGAAAAGCAAGGGCATCGCGCTTTTGCAAGCGCACGCACGCTTCACTTTGTTTTCACACGAGGCCACATGGAACTTGCATTAATTGCTTGATCAGAAATAGTTATTTTATTTATTTATGATTGTAATTAATGTTTTTTTTCGTAGCTCTCAATGTTAAAAGTCACCTTTTATGATTATGTTCTCTTACCTATAAACGTTTACTACAATAAAATGTAATGAGAATGTTGTCAACTCGGCGTAAGGTTGGGACAGTCTATTAGTATTCAATTGCGCGACTCAGTCTCTTAGCGCTTCTTCGATTAGTGGTGTTCAAGGCCACGACCTTTAGGCTCAGAAAATCTTAAACCGCTGGTGAGCAGCGCTCTTCCTCTTCACAGCAACAGAGAAGCTTTTAATGAATCTAAATACTCCGTATTTACATCGAATGTACGCAACGACCGCAGCCATCTATTTAACGCACGACAACTGGTGAGCACGATGACCGACAGCATGCACCGTCACACTGTTTCCGCAATTGCAATCGATGATTACCTCCCAGAACTGGCGCCATGAAACAGCAACATATGTCATAACGAAGACTAGTGCTTTAACTTTTTCTGTCGTGCTGCCCATGAAAAGCGTTGTTATTGTAATTGTGGATTAGGAACTTGAGTTTCGCGTTGCGCGCAGCAACGTACCGAACACGAGCTACTAACATGATAGACGTGACTTTCGTCAGACGTAAATTGCTCAAGCGTGACAGCAGATCTCAGTAAATGCCTTTTTGATTCAGCTTTCCACAAAATCGAAGCAACGACAGGTATGCGTCAAACCGATTCTACCACGTCTCAACAAGCACGCCATCACTTCAACATGCTAAGTTCTCTCAAACGACTTCACTGCCATGTGCGTTTCTGTCGCCGTCTAGCGGTCAACATTAGCGAAAACCTGTCGTTTCCAAAAAAAAACAATTACAAATTATTATTTGGGATGGCTGCATCACCATTTTTTCGTTCATTTTCATACCCGCTTTTCCTCTGGGGAGGGTTGCAGGGAACGAAACTCTGGGAGGACTCTAATTATCTCACGGTCAACCGCATTCTGCAATAGACCTGCTGGCTCCACACCAAAACGGAACAAGCAAGGTCGGAGATGCAGTCACTCCACCTAGTCTTTGTACGACCTCTGGGCCGCTTTCCCATGGTTGCAGCCAGCAGGACGTGCCTAACTAATCTTTCCTGGCCGGGCACATGCTGGTCGCATGGCCGAACCAACATACTGTAGCTAAATGAGTTCTCGTGACTCGGAGAAGTGGCTCGACATTCAGGGATTTAAGAATTTCACAGATTCGCACTTTGCCGCGAAGTTTCACGTCGTTAACTCTTCGCAAAAATCCCATCTCTGCCGCTTGCACTTGAAATAGCACTCTTTCAGTCATTATCAGGGGCATAGTATCAAAAAAATAAGTGCGGGAAAGCATCCAGAAAAACCAGCCACTTTCAATAGCACTTGAAACTAATTTTTAAATCAATATTTAATGAAGTATTCACTTTCATTGCACTACAAAAACATTCAGTCGTTTGGTGTGCTGCTCAAGAGATAGCTTGCAATTCATGCGACGTCTGGGACTACACACAGGCAATCTGAGTCAATGGTAAACCTCTTTAAGTCAGGTCACTATGAAAAGAGTGTGGGAACGCGTTCCCCCCCCCACTACACCCTGGTCATTACTCAAGATTCATGACCATGAGTGATAGTCGGAACAAAGTCCGATTTAAAAACGGACTGCTTTGCGGTGCTTGAAGGGTCCCAGTTTGTGACCACAGAGCGATGAAGCTAACACTGAACTGCGTTTGCTTTAAACCAGGGGTGGCCAAACGTTTTGACCCGAAGGCCGAATTCGCGACTCCCTAGTCACTGGAGGTCCGGATACAGTGCGATTTACGTTCATATGTAATGTGTGCAAAAATATTTTATTATGTTTTTTAGCACGATAATAACAATAAAATCACACTATTTTGTTTACACTTTTCTCTTTAATAAAAGCTGTATATACCAATGAGATAAATGCAACTGTCCACAGTTTTGAACAAGCCTTTTAAAGTCTGGAGCAATACTTGTAATTTAAACTTTCATAATTGCTTGTAAATTTGCATCAAACAAAAATGTGCAAAGTATTTGGCGGGCCGGATGCGGCACGCGGGCCGTAGTTTGGCCATCCCTTCTCTAACCCTTCGCAAAGCATCACTAATTTGCACGACATGACTCCCGCTACAGTGCACTTGAGTTTGGACCGTATTCTTGTATCAAACACAGGGAGCGACACAGCAACTTCAGCCTCAACATGCACACCCTACCAGTAGGATCCACTCATCAACACAGATTTCCCACTGAGAGCTTACAAGTACCCCATTCCAGCGTGGGCAAACTTTGCTGACTCAACGCCAGAGTAGGAGAGTTTCCACCCATCGTCAAGCTCAACAGTGTTATAGCCACGACGCTTAGTCGACGAGATACCAACAACATCCGGGAAATATCGTTTGGCTTCATCGACCAGTTCGTGCTCTTTTCCTGTGAGTGAGGTTATCTTCCAGTTTCCTTTTCCCAGTTTATGTCAAGATTGCCATTTACTCGTGGCTCTCAAGTCTCATAGAGTGGAAGCGCTCTGGGCTGTCCCCATCACCAATTGTGGTGAAATAAAATATCATGTTAACATGCGGGAGTTTAAAGGTAAAGTAACAAAATTGGATCTTGCAAAAGAGAAGAGTTCTCCCCCCAAAAAAGCCACTTTTCGTCTTTCAGGACGAGTCCAGCAAGTGCATTTATAAACTGAGCTTTTCCCGTTCAGACATTCTCCATTATAAAAACAAATTGTGGGAAAGCAATGACGACACAAAAAAAATGATCTTTACTTGACTGCAACTGGGAGAAAAGCATTTTTGCAGTGAGATTCAAGTTTTTCATGTGGGCTGTCACTCACCCGGATGTTGGCCGAATGGAAAAGCGTGAAGAACGAGTTCAGAAAACATTTCAACCCCCACTTGAACACATGACAAAAATTACATGTTCAGAGGCTATGACAAATAACCGAGGAACTTGAATGGAAGGAAAAAGTCGAACACGTGCTGTAGATTTAAACCGACAATGCGTAGTAACTAAAATGGATAGTGATTTTACACATACGTAAAAGACATGGGCGTCGGAAGCGGGTGGCCTTGACCCATTGGTTTTTGAAATTTTCCTATTAACTTTTTGGTAGAAAAATTATTTTCTCTTAGTTTTGAGATGGTAAATTGAAATTTCACCACTGTCGGAACCGACCTGGAAAAAACCGTTGGGCCACTTCATTGAAAAATCCAGCAATGCCCCCTTCTAGAAAAAATCCTTCTGACGCGCATGGTAAAGGACTTAATAAATTTATTGGTGTCTTTTTTATTTTACAATAAAAAGCAAAGGCAAGCATTTTTCCAATATTTTTCTTTATTTGCGGATATATGACCACTTATGCAGCTTGTATGTGAAACTGACCCTGTCACCACTTCGTTACTATGTTCTGCACAGTTTTCAACAGAACATAAATCCTCATATGAGCATCTTCTACAGTAGATGCTTTTTTGCCTTCATGAAATTTACTTGTATTTTTTATTTGTTTTCATGCTGCTTCTTTAAGATGGATGAATGTGACATTATTCAGGGAACTGAATTTGTCGTTTTGTCATCACTCTTGTTTATAATGCTATTGGTTCTTTATAAATTGGATGTACACGAGTACTGTATATTAAACATAGCTGAAACATAGGTTTATAAAATAAGTTGCCAAGCACGAAATTTTCGTGCCAAGGGGCATTTAATTACACCCCACATTCAATCTCTTCTCCAAACCTTCCACTTGGGGGTATCACCTAGATAACCTAATGGTTTATTTGGTCTCTTGAGGGCAAGCCTGGGAATGCTTTGAGAGCTTTTGCTTTCGTTGTTGCGAACCCGGTTGTTTCGCAGTAAAACAACACAATAAACTAAACGTGCGCAGAGTCCAAGTGTTGCGCGTTACATTTTCCCGCATTTTGCTTTGATCTTTTCGATCATATTTGACTCATACAGAAATGAACAGAAAAAACTCACCAAAGCACTGCTGCTGCATCGCCGGCGGCTCCATCCGCGACGTTGCTCGCCATCGTCAAAGTATCTTGTTCAACGGCGACACGGTCCTCTGCGATTTCGTGGTGAGACGTGCTACCCGCACGTACATCCGAGTTGGTATGGTCTCCGACCGTGGGCTTAGTTTGCGTATCCGTTTGTGGGACGGAAGCAGACTTCTCGAACGACGTTTCTACCACAGACGTAACTGCACCGCACGTTGTGGCACTGCCGACATGCTCGTTTTTGTCGTGTGGCGCAACAGTAGACCATGCGCCCGGCGTACCACCGGGCTCGACACTGCCGTGAAGCTGGGATGTCGCAGGAAACGAGTTCACTGATTGGTTGTTTTCGCTGCAAAGGCTCGTGGCGATTGGGTCTGCAAAAAGTGTGGTCGATTTTGTCCACAGGTGTAAATTTAAGGGGCGCCATGAACACTTTCATGCCGCTCTAAAAGCGTTATAAATATACGACAAGCATCAATAACTCTGTAGAAAAACAAATGGCATATTAAATATGTTTGCAGAGCAACCGTTTTTCACCATAGACCCTCAGGGGTGTAGCGCTTCAAATATGTTTAGGGGAGTCTGGCAGGTGCTTCAGCAAGGAAAAGCTCGAACTTTCGTAACTAAGTATAAGTTCGAATTCGAGTAACGTTCCTTCAAAATGCACCGGTATTGTCAAAAAAGTCCCGTCCAATCGACTTATCTCGTACGCCCAATATTGTGGCCATTAAAAAATAATATCGCTCAAAATTTTAGGGGCCCGGGAGGGCTGGGCCCTTTCAGAAACAACGCCACTGGAACGAGTTTTACATTTTTATACACATGCACTATTTCTCTCCATCCCAGTCCCATCTGTGCCATGGATCTTGGACTTGTCCACAGTACATGAGTTCACGACTGCTCTCATCAAATACCATTAGTTTTATGAAAATTCAACCAACGGTTTTCATCAAACTTAATTCTTTTCAAGTTTGAAACCAATTTTCATGACCAAAAATTGGGAATACTGCCCAAATACAAAAAAATGGTACCAGAAAAACTATATGATACGAGAAAAACGCTCACGAGCGCTGACAGGTTCTTTTCCCACTTCAAAGGTTTAGGCGGCTTGGTAGCAAATTTTTTCGTGATGTCATCTAGTTCGGTTTTCGACCAATTCATGGTTTTCGACCCGTGTGCGGAAACGCATCTAGATTTTTCGGATCCGACCAGTGACCCGTCGAGACGGGAAGACCTAGTCAGTCACAACCTGCTGCTGGAGCTTGTACAGTATTTGCCCAACACCCAATGACGTGACGCAGCTTGCTCGTCCACGTTTATCGCAGATCTCACATCAAATACATTCCATCCAGCTCGCTCCTGGATCGCGCTGAGCTCACACATTAACGCTGTGCCGCGCTGTGGTTTGCTTGAAAGAATTTTTACGATTTTTGACCGATCGCCATCTACGAGGTAACGCCGCGAAGTCACGGCCAAAAAGCGAAAAACCCGCTAGTGTCAGGCACGGAACTCGAAAAATCGCTGTTCGTGCGATGCCGCCCCCAGTTCGTCGTTGCGTGCAGGATGACCTGAATCGAGTGATCAAAGTCTAATGCGGCCCGGAAGCTTTTCTCAATACCGCCGCAGACACCTACCGGCAGTGTGTTAGACAAAACGGAAAGGCAGAGGGGCTTTGCTTGTGGCGTTACTGGTTAAAAAGTTGAACAAAAATGCCAAGCGATTGAGAAAATTTGTTTCGCGAGTGTGCGATACGCCCTGGTTTGAAAAAATCTGAAAAAAACGCACAATGAAATGCATATTGTCTATTGCAGCATGCATAAACAATGCGCGTAAGGCAGATGTAATTTAAGCGCTGTGCCAATGCAAAACCTTTCAGACTTAGTATATGAAAACGACCAATCTAAAAAAGGTGGGGCAAGCAAAGCCAGGAAATAGTTGCGTTAATGCGCCCAACCCCTCCGATTTCCTGCGTATCGCGTGACTGGAGAAAACGGCATTTTCTTGCATGCATTTCGAAGCTTAGGTTCAAGTTCAACCTTTTCTGACAAAGTCTGCTCAGTGACGTACCTCGGTAATCACGCAGGAGAAACAGAGTAAAATTCGGAAGCCTTGCAAAGCAAATTTGTACACGTAACGGTAACGCAACAACCGACGATTTGAATTAAATCACGGTGGACTTCCGTAAAACATATGTTTTCATCGTCAGTAAAGATCAACTACATAAGGAAGCTTTGCGAAAGGCATGAACGAGGGAGCGAATTTCACAAAGCGGACATTGTTTTTGTGTGTCGAAAAATATGTTTTTTCCAAGTCGTTTCACACCACCTTGCGCTATGCCGACGTTCGCCAACAGTCAAAGAACAGTTGCATTCGCACTTTGCCAGTTAGCCGCCCCTTACGAAATTCATCATTACTTTTGTCACAGCGACACGTAAATTTTAAGGCGCAACACAACGGATCTTAACCTGCGTGGACTTATCCAAAGTTAAGGAGGGAAACTGTCCATGTCTGGCGCTTCCACTGGAAGACAATTTACATAAAAGCTTCCGAGCTAATTTTTTGCCTCTGAAAACTTTGAGAAACGTTTGTTTTTGGTGGGAATTTCTATGGGAACCCGTGTAGTGAGGCAAACCCAGTTGCCACCGAAACATGTATCACAAACATCGCAAACCAATAAACCTGTCACGCTGTCTTCAGAGTCAGTGTCGGAAAACCTTTTCCGCACGACGGTGGCTTGCATTTGCGAAGTCGGAGCTTCACTTAGTTCATCCGCGGAATGGTAAAGCCTGAAAAAAAAATTGCAAGAGCTACATAACAAACACCTGAGTTTACGGAAGGTAAAGGACCGTGCAAGGTGAAACAGAGCACAGTATTGAATTCTGGTATCAGGTTCGTTTCTCAGTTTCAACCATTTCGAAAATTATTGTTAAGAAAGGCAAGGGCGCTTTGAAGCCACTCTCGGCGTCCACCTTGTGGCGTGAAGGCAAGATCAGTAGATATAGCTAATTCAGCAGAGCCTTGAACGAAATTATGGCGCACACTACATTTAAAGGTTTTGTTCCAATAATTACGATACAACGTTTTCAACTCCAGCAACAGTCAAAGTTCAAGCACAGTGACTGACAGCTGAGGAGTCAGGAACCCTTCGCTTGCACAGAATGAACGCCTGAATTGACGGTCTGATTGCACTAGATGTTGATTGAGGGGCAGGCCCGTCGCCAGGATTTAGCAGCAGGGAGGGGCCAAGAACCAGAAGGAGGGGCCAAAAACCGGAAGGGGGGGCACATTTTTAAAATACTGTATTGGATGTATGCAGCACCCAGGGGGCCAAACGTGAAATGGGGGGCACAGTGTTCAAATGGGGGGGCCGGGAACAACTGCCCCCCCGTTGGCGACGGCCCTGCTGAGGGGCGATAGAAACGTTGACATCAATTAACTGCTCTTGCTCTCACCCGACCTCTTAAATTTATCTCCCTCAATCTCTTCCGGCGCTTCTTCTGCTCCCCCGCGCTTGCTCTTCATCACCTGTGTGTACATACTGCCATCTAGTGGTCCTGGTGAGCGGGGAACGTCTGTAAAGAAAATTTACAGTGACCTAACATAGTTACCGTTTTTTGTTGATGATCTCTCAACTTCAGTACATGACAGTGTCAACTGAATGAATGATGCACTCTGCACTCAGTCAAGGTTATAGAGGATCGCACACTATGCTAATGACCGCGACATGAAGCAGCAAGCTTGATCAGTTTCATAAGGACAATCATTTGACAGACGCATATCACCACACCGCGCACCATGCATTCACACAAATAACCGTTGTGTTTCGGCATACAAATACAACTATGAAGAACCATTCATTAAGTAAGCCGTTTTGCGAGGCAATTTTGCTTCTTGGAAGTTTTCCGTGGTGGATGCCTTTTTGCAAAGCAAATAGCAAACGGGCATTGAAGCCTCCACTGCGCAGTGCCTAATTGATCGGCGTGTCGAAAATGTCTGTTAAATGCTGCTCTGGCTCGTGATCGCTGCGCGCGTTCAAAGACGACAATCGATCGGAGGCTGTACCTCAGCAATGGGGCTCAAAGGACGATCGATGAAATTGACTTTTTTGAGAACGGCCAACAAATTTTAATGTGTTCTGACAGTGAGGTGCTTCAGGGTGATATGAAAAACTTCGTTTCGACCAATCCACTGATGGTTTAACACCTTTGGTCAAATACGCTTATGTTGCTCGTGGTTCACAGGAGACAATGGCAAATTTTTATTAAAAGACAAGAAAAAAACTTCTTGCAGAAACTTTGAAAATAGATCGAGATAATCTGGGTGAAACGGTGCCTAGAACTTTGAAACCCCTCAGACTCCTTGAACACTTTC
>JGI24158J21664_10002507_pt1 | contig 22336 bp, 15 predicted proteins | sample Ectturendosymbi3_FD_21664 | JGI IMG/M metagenome (IMG submission 21664)
CTAGCGGTTGGACCCTAGGCCAGGCGACATGAGCCAAAATGGCACTAAAACTACTTCACTTATGATGTCAGTCACACAAAATCCGCAACCCCCAACCAAAAATTTTATTTAGAGTGCAATCTACTAGACTGGCCAATCCGTTTGAGCCCTTGAACAGCTTTCTAGCGCAATTGGCGGAGGAGCTAGGGCATTGGTAAAGCAACCGAAAACTGCTGTTTTTTAGGCCGAAATCGAAGTACGAATATATCGTAGACTGGTTCTCAAAGTGTTAATAGATGTGATTCTGCGATTCTATTACCTTAGAGGGTACAATTATCGTTTTTATTGCTTTATGGTAGAATGTTTGGTTCAGTTATTATGTAAAGTGTTTTTTTGCACAAAAAGTTTTTTTTGAGGTGAAGTTAATGATTATATAAATTATGGCAGTTAGTTTGCTCTTTGTCTTCCATGAATTGTAAGCTTTTTATTTCTTTGTGTACGTTCATTTAAATGCTATTATTTTAAAGGTCAAGTCTACTCATATTTCACCAGAATATTCCACCTCAACCATTTAATTTGAGATTTGCAATCCAACTGTTCTATTTCTGAGTGGTTGCCCATTCTTGTATTTCTTATGAAAATTATAAAATCTGTCACACTTCAAGCTAAACCATACTGTGATTGTGTGTATGATGCTTATTTTGGCAGTAAAGTGCCTAGCATATATTCGTGTTCTAAGTAATTGCAATAAAAAATTTGGCATTTTTTGCATTTTGATGTATGTTTTATTGTAGAAAACATTAATAATGTTCTTTAGGATTTGGTATTTAAGTAATCTATAGTTTTATGCATCTTCAAGAAGTTCATGATTTAACAAGTTCTTTTTTAATTGAGATAGGTATAACTATCACATAATGACAAACACAATATTTGAACCTGAGCCATTTTGCATGTGGTGACAGATAGGTATTTTAACAAATCTTCGTAAAGAAACATTGACATAGTCTGTGAAACTGACAAGTGAAGCTGTTGAGCTATTGCCTATAGCAGTTTTGTGACCACAAGAAAAAAATTCAGTGACACAACTTCTTGGTTTGTGTTACTTCTAGTTCTGCTTGTGTAGGTCAGTGGTTTTCAACCTTTTTCATGCAGCGACCCATTTTGCAACCCAATTTAACCTAACAACCCCCTTTCCAGTCAAGCATATGTGATGTGGTTGTGTTTGCACAATAGAAAATCACATTGACTAAAAAATAACATATGATATCACTATGTTGAACAAAGACTCATTTATTCTGCCAAGCTTTTTAATATATTTGTTGTTTTGAGAGCAGTCATCTTTGGACTTAACCTGTGCTTCTTGCTAAGGCAGTTGAGGTTATTGTTTTTTGTTATTGCACAAAGGGTGTTACTGTAAGTCTCTTTGTGACAACTGTTATGTGTGCTAATGCTGGTTCAACACACTACTAAAACTAAAGTGGCCTCAGAATAGGAAGTTGAGTTTTATACCACTGAGCTATTGCATCCATTGTATGAACTTATGCTGTGCTTGCTTGGATTTATGAGTGTTTCAATATTAGGGGTAACCTGGTTGCATATCTGAATATGGATGTTTCTTATGGTTTTAAAGTGCATTTTTATAGATTTTTTGTTTACATTTGAAGGAAATGATGAACAAGTGTTAATACATGATGTTACAACAAGGCAATTGCTCAATGTTTCCCTGAGAGATGATGCTATATATTCTATTTCATCCCATCCCAATGATGCGAATGTGTTTGCTACTGCTTCTGAAGATGGAAAAATACATATGACTGATCTAAGGTTGGAAAAGTTTGATATGAAAATGATTGTGTTTTGTAGATATACTCAGCAATCAATAGAATCCAACTTCCAGTTATTGATGAAAAAAATTGAAGATGTAATGTAATTTAAAGTAGAGGTCACGAGAAGGCTGTACTCTAAAACAGGGTCTCAAACACACAGCCCGTGGTGGGCCACGTGTGGCCCGCAAGAACATTTTGTGTAGCCCGTGATGCTTTTTTTGGATTTTCAATCAACATTTGCCTTATTTAATTTATTCTCAGGTGCTTAAAAGTTCTCGGCTAGAGTAAACAAGTTCCTTTTAAACAAAAATAGAGATGGCTAGAAATGATTTCCCTATAACTCATTAACTCATACCTTTTGCAGGAAATAAGATGAAAAGCTGTTTCTAACAGGTTCAGGTACCGCCATTGTTGCGTCAGCGTCATAATGTGACCCTCAGGTTACTTTATAAGTCCACATTTGGCCCTCGGAGCAGTTTGAGATTTAGACCCCTGCTCTAGAGTCAATGGTGTTTATCAATCTATACCAGACTTGCACAACATACAGCCCATGGGCCACATGTAGCCCACGATAGCTTTTGCAATTCCAGAATATGTTGCAACAGCTCGACTGTGGATAATTAATTGTCATTCCAGAATTTCTTTCAAACTACAACAAAATCAAATATTTTGTTGGTGAATATGTAGAAAGGGTAATGCACAATTGTTGAAAAAACTGACAAATACTTTATCTCATTGGGTAAGTTATATGATTAATTGGCAAGATTGCACCAAAAATGCATCTGTCACAATGAAGTCTGACAGTTAGTAAGTAAATATACAGTTACAAATTCCAAATGCAACAAAATTGGCTAATCGCATATCAATTTTGTCAGACATATTTATGCAATTATCTGATGCATCTTCCATGTGCAAGACAAGGATGCTTGTTATGACACAGGTGCAGGTCAGCCAGTGTAGAAGGAGCTTTGAAAGATAGCATTAGGTCAAAGTCTTCGAAATGAAGCAAAGTGGTAAAAAGACTTTTCTCCTCTGCTGAAAAGTTCAGGCCCAAATATAATATAACAAAGGCCAGCATGTGCACTGCATCTGCAACAGTGACTTTATTGGTGCAGACTGGTCAGAATAGTAACCAACGTGCTGTATGTGTAGGTGATTACAAAAGTTGTACATGCCTGTGTAGAATTAATGAATCAGTGCCATTGTCACAGAACTTAAAAGAGAGATAGTGATTTACTTTGTGTCTGCATGCTGCAACCAATAGAGAGTGTTAAAGGAAACACTGCTGGATCCTATCATAATCATTTAACTGTGGGTTAATTGTTCTTTGTGGCAAAATTACTGATCAGGGGTCGGCAACCTTTCCCTTGTCGCAGGCCCAAAACAAATTCTGTAGGTGTAGGGTATGGCAGGCTGTACTAATTTTCTACCAACAATTCCATTCCTTTTCTATTTATGATGTTGCTAAAACTTGAGAATTGATGAAATTTGAATCAGATTAAACTCCTGATTTCTGCAGTTCATAGCGAAGACCCAAAATATGAAATACAGCACAATTGTAGCACGGTGCAGTTTCTCAAAAGAAGTCCCCCCTTAGTGTGCATGCAATACAGGAAGCTGCAAGGAGGGCAGATTCATAAAATATAACATAGCCTAATACCAGTAGACCGGCCATAAAGTTACTGTACTACAATTTGCAAAGGGGCTATGGGCTGGATGATGTTGTTTGGCAGGCCGTAGGTTGCCGACCCCTGTTATAGATTATATCCCGTATGATTTATGGAAATGTTTTTAAAACTGATGCATGTGTATTTCAACTGGCTAAAGCAGGTTATCGGTCAAAACTTATACTATATCGTAGTTGCCTTTGTGTGAGTTGCTTAAGCAGTGTGCAATCGCTAAATTGCTGATGTTACATGGGAAAGTCGACCGTGGCTTTTATTGATCTAAAAAGAAACTCTAAAATTCAGCTGAAACCAAGTATATATCAGATTGTTGGTAAAACACACTTTTTGTTTTCAGAAACACTTCCTATTCTCTCTTTAGAAACACGTTTTTGTACAATTACTCCAGACATTTAAAAAGTGCTTGTGTTCGATGCTGCCAAATGCCCACAGTACTTGGAGAGGAAACTTAATTTTTATTGTAAAGATTGTTTGGCAGTAATTGACACAGCTTGTAATAATGTGGTTCACACTACAGTTATGCTAATGCTCGTCAATGCAAGGTAAAAATTTTTACCTGGTAAGTGCAGGCCTCCATTCAAAAACTATTGATGTTCTGCAAGTTGCTTAGATAGAGTGGAATAGTGTTGAGCGGTATGTGGCAAATGTTAAAAACGTCCAAAGTTTTCACTTTTCAGTTGAGCTTAATACGGATTAGAACTACGCAAAGTTTTTTTAACCTTCTCCACAAAAAATTTTACCCATCTGTGCAAAATATCTCAAATAGTCCAACTGGATTTGTACGTAATGCACTTAAAACTAAATAGAAAATAGCAAATTTATTTTGTTGGAGATATGTTAGCAATTGCTAGTACGTAGCATATCCCGTCGTGGTATGACGTTGAGTTGTCGCGCATGCGAATGAAGTGCGAACGCAAGCACTGTACACATACGCAAAAATTCATGAAGTATGTGCTAACAATGACAAGAACACATACTGTATACAATGACGTTAAGGCAGCAGGGATTTGTTTAAGATGATACCGAGGTTGCCTGTGCCTCAGCCCATGCACTTCACACTCCCATTTTGTTCGTTTTTTTCTCTGAGACATTTCGGTCATTTTTTGCTGAGACAAATTGGTCACTGAAACATTCAGTCATTTGTCTTACAGTTGTAAAACTCGCCGTAACAATGTTCATTAACCAATATTTTCAGACATTCTGACCGAAATGATTAACTTTTTTTCGGTCATTTCAAAAACATTTCGGTCTATGACCGAAAAATGACTGAAGAAAAACCAGCTCTCCGTGAAAGTTTTCCGATGCGATGCTGTTATTATACCTTTTGTATCAAATTCGTTCCAAAAAATGTTTTTAGGTTTACGCTTAAGTAGATATCAAATGTGCAAAAATTCTATAGTAGACACAAAATTTTGGAAAATATGTGTGTTGTCAGTCACTGATACAGTCAATGAAGAAGTTTGGACACAAATTTTTCAAGAGCACTCTTCTTTCTTGAAAAAAAAACATTAATTTGAAAGAGTTGTGTCCGGCGTGATGTTATCTGGTGAAAACCGGACCAGTACAGTTTTTTGTACTTTGAAGCAATTTGCTTGCAACATTTTAAGACACTTACGACCACTTTTTTGAGATCACCCTGCTAGGAGTTCGCTTCATTGGTACGATTCGGCCAAGTTGTAGACTGACGTGTTGGTGCAAGACTTACTGGCGATACAACAGGTTGCTTTTTTTGTTTGTAGACAACCTTCACAGTCGGATACCGTGTGTTTATGTAGCTTTTTGTCTGCTTTTCATGGGGTCGCATTCAACCCAGCCGAACCTAACTACATTGCAACTGCTCATTCGAGACAAGGCGCTGGATTATGGGATGTAAGAAAGCCGAAAAGGTACTGCGACTTTTTCCAGTAAAGTATTGTACAAGTCAAGAGTTTTATGAAGCGGCATTCGATGACTTGCCTAGACCGAAAAGATCAGCCGGGATAACCTTAAATCTCTTTATGAATAGTGTAATTTCGGCATCAAAAGCTACACCTGCTGTCATTGCTAATGCGTCAAATTAAAATGCCGCTTGCTCATTTTTGGAGGTTACAAGCCTGATTGTTTTGCGTTTTGGTTTTTATTTTTTGTTATTGCGCGTTCGGAAAGTTGTGTCAAAATTGCTGTCATTTTTTGGCATTTACATGGGGTTTTTTAATCGCAAAATGTTCAAATGATAATTGTACAACTGTGCACGGATTGTGTTGTCTTTTTGTCTATTAGGGATGCATACAGCATCGACTTTAATTTTTCCTGTGGTTTCACTTTTTCTAGAGTTTCCGTGGTTTGTACAACTACAACATGAGTCCGATCTGCTGTGTAGCATATGGATTGTTATCGTTAAGAGTGTGTAAATGTAGGTTGTAGCTAGTTTGTTCAACAAATTTTTCAAATTCATTTTAGCGCATGGCGATCCTGACGAGTTTGTAAGCCAGTGTTATATAATACCAAACTTAATTGGTAATCACTGAAATTTCCTGATCGATTTTATTTTGCAGCCTTTTGCTTCGATATGGCGATCCTTGCAATAACGACAGTGCAATGAGCGTGTGCTTTAATGACATTGGAAGCGAACTGTTTGTTTTGAGGCGGAGAAGCTCACCCATCTTATACAAGACTGACGATCCAGTATGTATAGATGTCATGAAAATACCAGAAGCATTTTTATTCGTATTCCTCATGTTCAGGTTTGCTCATAGGTCCCTCGTGCTGTTTTTAAGCAGTCCAAATACGTGAACTCATGCACCATGAAAAGTGGATGCTTCGCAGGAGAAAACAATGAGGTACGTGGCCAAGACTTGACATCGTGTTGTTTCGCCGTCGACGTCCAAGCGTTTTTGTCCGCCCCGTCAACTTCCGGGTGTAAATGCATTGCTTTGACGTCAACTTGAATTATATCATAAGACCGCCAAGATCTGTGGATGATATTTAAAAAACTTGTTTAATGACTCCGGGACCACAGGGAAGGTTCTTGAGTTGAATACGAAAGCAAATATGTTGTAACCATTTAACTGGCTTTGCCACCCCCCTAGCTTCGTGCTACAAAATGATGCAAGGGTGAAAACAATGAAATGTGCACTCTTACCACAGTCAATTTGGATCAGTTGCGCTGCTCAGATGTCAAACCAATGGTTAAAGTCTGGTGTTCGAAAAGCCCACAAAACTGTGGAGTGAAACGCTGGGTTCGAAATGCGGATTTGGCGAAAAAATTCATGCTTTTTAACCTTTTTTAAACTCCCAACGCTTGCTTCAATAGTTTTAAGAAGCTCTAATATTTTTACGAACGCCTTCAGCAATGATTTAATCGTCTAGTTCAGTGGTAACCAATCTTTTTGTATCCGCGTACCGGTCAGCGTTTGACAATTTTACCGCGGCACGTTCTTCAGACGTTTTCCGTTTCCCTGTTGGAACTTCGTTTGGTTTTGTTGTCGGGATAGAAAGGCCGTTGGTGTGTATTATTTGAGTATTCGTGGGTAAACAGAAAAACATATTTATTGCTGCGTACGCTCTTGCTCCAAGCAAATCTAACGTCGACATTAATTTCAGCTGGCGCTTTGTTGTATATTTAATACAGGCTACGAAACTATCTATTTTGCGATGACATTATGATAACATCTCTGGTGAGCTTCTTGCATTTACAAACAGAAAAACCAGACACTTGTGAAAATTTAGCGCTTTAATGAGGTTTGTCATCGAAGGTACCGTGAAATCTCTCGCATTGACAACTTCAGAGAATTTTAGCTGTTTACTTTCAAACGCTGGCAGTTTGTCCATGTTTTCCAACTCTGACAGTTTGCATTATTGTGTGGTAGACTACGAGCAGCTGCGTGCTGATTTTACCATTTATTGATGCTTTTAATATTTTCTGTCTCAGTATGTCGTATCAGGATCAGATGATTTTAATGTGTATGTCTGGAAGATACCACCGTATTTCAACAGGGAAGATACGTCCCGTGTGGAATCAAGTCACATTATTCTGAGGGGACATAGATCGATAGTTAATCAAGTAAGGTTCACAAAGCTTCGCGACTGGTAATGTCTTTGAACGTTAAACGCTCGCAACTTGCGATTGCACCTCCCCAGGTACGTTATAATACCGAAACACAAACTCTAGCGTCGTCGGGAGTGGAGAAGGCTGTCAAGCTGTGGTCACCGTTCAGATATCCCGGATGGCGAGGTCAGATTGAGGATGAGTCTCCTCATTCAGCCACGAGGCAACTGTATTCCAGGAATGATTACATCAACCTTGTCTTGCAGAGGTAGGAACTGACGTGCAAACGAAAAACTATTGTTTTATCCTTAGCACAAATATTTGTTTGTTGGTAAGTGTATATTATGCTTGCAGTGGCGCATCCATGAATCATGATTATGAAACCGAAAACACAGCTGAGGACCCAAGGATGATCGTGTTTTTTGATAGTTTGCTGCAACACGACATGGGACGATCTGTGGATGATTCAGATGAAGAAATGCCTGGAATAGTGGCGTGGTAAAAACATTTATGTTATACGTCTGTTAGATTTGATTAACAGAGCTAACACACCATATACTGGCCTAGTTCATACGACACGCATCGCCTTAAAAGGCTTCTCGTTTTTCCAAAAACTGTGCGCTGATACATCATTGAAGTGTGTGTTACCAGTTTTTTCTTCAGTGGTCACAACTAAATTGAACAGTTTAAATGATTCAAGTAATCGCAAAAATCACAAGACAAAATTTTCATCAATCACAGGCAAAACTCAATACTGCAATTTTTACACCTGGCAATTCCTGCTAACATGCTGATTCTTGGCAAAATGCCGCTTTCATCGGACCGTGACCAACAAAAATTTTTGGCATGACATAGAGCTTTAGGCACATTATTAGTTGATGCACAGATGTCGTGGCGGGTTTTAATTAAGTGATGCCTTTAAAGACTTGGATTTGCGACCGAAACGATGGTTTTCGATGTGAGGAAAAATATTTGCAAAAAAGCCATGGGGAAGATTTTCAGAAATAAAAACCAATGTTATTAAGAAAAAGCGCAAGAAAAGCTTTTTTAGTAGGAAATGTTGGTGCCTTTTTCCAGTTTATTCGAAATCGATCAAACAAATTCCGCTTGACCCGTATTATTCCAAGAAAAATTATTTCAGTACGCGAACATCTGTGCGACAGGTTCCACAGGTCTGTTGCAACGCTCGCCTGTAGTTTTTCTAATAGAGCCTTGAGTGTTCGTGTAATTGCGTTCGTGTGTGCAATAAAATTAATGTGTTCCCTGTAAAATTGGCAAACCCATTGCGCATGCGCAGTTACCGCACCTACAGTTGCAGTTACACATACCTGGTTATCACAGACGGAACATAGTGTAAGGTTGGTGTACTAATCAGATCTACGAACGTGTTCAAGGAATAGCAGCTGGTCAAGGTCGCTCTTCACATGTCGTGTCCTTTTAAAACCTTGCTTCGGACATTTTTGCTCAATAATCTGAGGTCAGCAACACAGTCCACAATTTCATTCCGAAACGCGTCACCTCGCAACCCTTCCGCACCAAAAAACGCCATAACGGAAAAGCAACAATTTTTGTGAAGTTGCTGTTTGAACGCGTGTTTTTTTAGTAAATTGCGCTGCTATTTAAATTTTGATATTGTGTGCCTTTAAAAAAAATTACATTTTATAAGATCTCAGATTTTTTCCAACTGGATCATTATCCCATTTTTCGTTCTTGGTGTTGAAAGCTTGCGTTGAGATAACTTAATTGTTAAGAACAGCACCGCGTTGGACAATTTGCCAATACGCTGTCTATTTCTCATTACCAGCTGCACCGTAATTCGCGACGGGGATGTGTGGTTGGGGCCCGAGCGATTGCTCTTGTGTCGCGCATCCTCTGACCACGTGGATGCAAATCTAAAACTGACTTTGTAACGCAGGCTCGGTGAAAGGGAAGTCACGATTAGTCCATCAACCGATTCAGCGGATGGTGACTTCGTTTCGGGTCCAAGGTGCGTGTGTTCGATATAAAAAAAACAGCTCGCTCGCGTTCATCGAAGGCGTGAAGATGCCGCCAAATTCAATTTTCCTAATTTTAACTGTAATTAATGCAGTGTATTATAGGTTGAAACCCGTTAGTATATGCTGCGCAATCAGAAAATCTTTCGGAAAGTCTGGTTAATTTCCTCACTGCTTGAATTTCGAAATTTGGGTGTTTCATCCTGGTTGTATAATGGACAAACCAGCAATGAATTACCCAAGAATTTTCGAGAACTGACAAAGGCAGTTGGAACTATTGCTTTTGAGCTGTCTGATTGCAGTGACATGGTTTTGAGCAAGGTTTGTGTAAATTTAGATTTGTGTTAAGATTGTTTAATATCTTTTGCTATTTCTTTCTCAAAAGCTATGCAATTACGGTAAGCTCGTCAAAAATTGAATTCTTGAGGTAGTTACAGATAAAGGGGTGCATTGTGGCCCAAGTCGTCGGAAAGTGATATGTGTGGAATTATTGCAAAATTAGAAATGGAAAAGTGGCCGCAATGCCCTTCCATATATTCACTAAGCCTGGAAAAGGAATCAACGGCTGTAATATAAACTTCTGCACAACGCTTTTAAGCACGGTGTCAACTACTATTGCGGTGAGCTTCACGTTGTATTAGTGAGGAATGTCAATTAAGCGATATGAAAGTTCCATTGCAAAAAGCACCATTCCAGCAACACTGTCAATTTCAAAATGCTGTGCAAAATCTCAACATGATTTCGCTCAGGGCTGCGTTGCTGGATCTTCTCCGAGATCGAATCGCTGAAGAAAGCAACAGCAACGAATCGGACGATGACGACGATGCCGCTGTGGCGTATGAACAGTTATGTCGTCGAAGACTGATTTATCAGGTTGCTGTGTCTGAGGCAGAAGACTCTCTGGCAGCCTCGCGTGAGACGCACTCAACATCTGACCACGAACAAGACTCTCCTGTCCAAACGCGAGGAAACGAATATAGTGATGCAGCAGATGATGCCGGTATTCGTGACGCAAGAACCGACTTCGATGGCCGGGAGGCTGCGGATGAGTCCGGTTCTGAAGAAAAGAATGGTTCGAAAACGAGACAGAAAAACGCGCAGCGCAAAAAAAGGACGCGGAAGTGGAACGTGAGCGGCGAAAAAAAGCCGCGTTTGGCCGACGCTGGTTCTGCAGCGACTCCTGCTGGTTCCGATCAACCGAGCTGCAGCTCTCGCGTGACACCTGCCGGACAAACGTCCGGTGACAGCGCTGAAGAGGCGTCTGCTTACAAGCGATCTGCTGAAAAACTTAGCGAATCTATCACAAAAACCGACTTGAAGCTCGCCAAAGTAGCTGAAAAGTTGGTTCAGGCGTTACAGGGGAGTGACGATGAACATGAATCGGAATTAGGCGATTGCCAAAAATTAAACTCTGAGCCGGGATGAATTGGTTTCAGGCACGAAAAGGACTCGTTCTCCTTTTTTCCGTCTTGGCAGTGGTGATTGAAAACCGCGGAATTTATTGGCTAATTGCAATCGATCTCTGCAATCAGATCCTGCCAGTTTATTTCGCATTTGATTCCGTGCTCTACTAGAATCATTAAGTTAGGAACGAATCTGAACAACATTGTTTTGGCAGAAGTTAGGTTAAAATTGAAAACCTGCGTATGATCAAGATTCTTTTGGAACAACCATAGGTGTAGCCAGGGGGAGGCCAGAGGGGCCATGGCCCCCCAAATTTTCAGAAAACAGTCGTTTTGTCCTGTAAGAGGCGTTTTACCAAACAAAATAGTGTTATTCTCCTAAAATCAAACATTTTGGCCCCCACCAAATTTTTGGGCTGGTTACGCCACTGGGAACAGGCTACTTTTTTCTCTTGACAATATCAGCTCTGGTTCGGGTCTTAGAAGTTAAAGTGTAACTGCATGCCGTAGCAAGTATTTTTTCCTGCATTTTCGAATATAGCTTTTATTGGTGCATGTGATTAAAATGGCGCACGTTGTAAGTGTTGTTTCCTGCTGCTTGTGAGCGAACACTGCAAAATATTTAGGATACTAAACCATAATCGCTACCTTGGACTTGGGAAACGACTCGGAACAAGTTTGCTGGTATAGCCGAAACTACAACAAATCGTTCCTGAAATGGCGTTTTAGTTTAGGTCAGAACCTGGCTAAGGTTAAAAAGTGTTCCTTGATTAGGATTGCCGCTTACTGTATCGTTTTTTCGCGACCACTCTGATGAGCAAAACACACACACAAGAATTTGAAAACACTGGCAGTGGTATTTACAGCAATACAGTGGTACAATACTGCTTTACGTTCTTGCAAAAAAGACGCTAAGTTTCGTTTGTGTTCTTCTTGAGAAAGCTTTATCTAGCATGTTGAATTTTTGTTGGAGAATATTTCCCCAATGGGGTACTGCTTTTATTCGACATTCACTCACTGGTCCACCAAACCTCGAGTAGCATCAATCCCTGACAGGGTTGCCAGATTTTCTGTAGCTTATGGCCAAAATGGCTGTTTTTTGAAAAAGCAACGGCCAAAAATACATAATCTTTCAACTGTGGTAATTTATATCATAGGTTCTCAAAGTGCTCCGTACGGAGCCCCAGGGCTCCTCGAGAGAAACCTCGGTGCTCCGCGAGCTATTCGTTTACTTATTAAAATACTGACTTGGCTAATTTTTCAACTGTCCAAAAAAGTAATAACGGCATTAATAAAATTTCTTGTGGGGCTCCGTAAATTATGGTCAATCTCTTCATGGGATCCATAGCACCAAAAGTTTGAGAACCCCTGATTTATATAACCATAGGGGACTCAAAATCTTACGAAGGTAGTATATTTTTTGCCAAAGAAATATGGTTTGGCCAAAGAAGCAAGTTTTGACATCAATTTCTGTCATTAACTTAAAACTGCATATCACAAATTGTCTTTCTTAGCAAAACATACAACCAAATAGTGGCCTGCGCGTGACTTGAAAGGGTTAGACACTATTAAACGTTTGAAATCTGACCCATTTTATGTTAGCTTCAAATTAACTTTGCAATCCAACGACAATGCCAGAATTCTTTTGATCTTGTGCTCTAAATATATACAAACAAGAGACGAAATTCACGTATGGTCATGGTAAAGACCATCTTTAAGTCCACATATTCATATATCATGTTACCGAAGGAGTAGGAACACTAAGTGCAAACACTGAGTCATATGACAGGTCCGACTGAAACACTTGAACAAAATCAACTGACTGCAAAGGCTAAATAATTACCACACTTCAAAACAACACAAGGTTGAAGTACTATTCCAATGGTGTTACTGCAACCGTTATAGTGACGTGAATAATATAGAAAAAGATAAGTATTTCAGTGTAAATTTCATTTTGACAAAATGAACAAGTGTGTTTTTTTGATGGCCAGCGCATTTAAAAAATGGCCAAATTTTTCGAAATTGACCATGAAATGGCCAATCTGGCAACCCTGATCCCTTATACAGCACATTACAGTAACATGTGTAACGACTTCCTTCGAATCCCTGATGTCATTGTTACGTCACACCCACTGCTCCACGATTTCCAGCGTTACTTTTTGGTGATAACAGTGTGTGGCGGCCTCACAGCTGAGCTTACATTTCAAACTGTAAATAAAACTTGCAACTGTCCTTATAAACGAAAAAAAATTGTGCGGGGACCGACTAAATGTGACGCTACAGGTGAAGTGACATTATAGCCGAACTCGAATGTATGTAAAAAGAGAGTAATTCTGCTGACACCGAAGAAAAAGCGTCGTTACAGGCGAATTCTACTGTACAAATAAAATTATAACAATAAAAACTAAGTAGTGCATAATTGCCCATTGAATTAAGTTTGAGATTTATGGGTCCCGGTGCGGCGCACCGGCTGCACCCCCCTCTCGGGGCCTGCTTGCGACCAAAATTGGGCATCAACTAGTTTGCCATGATAGCAACAAAATGCCTGAGTTGAATGTTGGTGTTGTTTTGAAAATTGATGGTTAATTATGTTTACAACGCTTCGCTTAGCGTTTTTCACTTTCTACTGCCGCTATGGCAATAACAACCAGAGCTCAACTCAAGCAGGTACTTCTCAGCAGGGTAGAGAAAACCATTTAAAACAGTGGTTCTGAAAGCCCTTGAACTATCGGGCATGCGCAATTTTATGGGAAGGGTAAGGTGTGCAAAGCATTGATTGTTTTAAGGTTTCCCGTGTTAGCGAAAGACAGGGCTGAAACGTATTCGCACTATTCGGGTTAGCGCGGACTTAAGTCCAATAAAACGACTGCTGCATTTGAGATTTTATCGCTGTTTCAAAGTGAGCAAGCATCTGTTAAACGACAGTGTGTAAATTGAGAGATGTGTAATGTTTCAAAACTTATTCGGAGTCTTTTCAACTAATCTTTCCGGCGTTCTAGAGAAACAACGGAAGGATATTTTAGCAGCACTGCTTTGAGTGGGAATGACATTTGAACCAAAGCATCGGTGTGCGTAAACGTACGATACAGTGGTGTAGGAGGCGGGGGGGGGCAAGCTCACCCCAAGTTTTGATTTATTGAAAATCCATGAAAACCAGGGCAAAAATGGCGCCGAGCGTTGTCTGACTTCGAAAAACGGCGCCCAACGTTAGCAGAACAAATGAGGACCTTTTCTTTTTTCACAACATAACAAGTCTTCCTGATCTTGTGAGAGAAAATTTGTAGGCAAAAGTTTCCGGGCAAGTTTGGGACAATTCGGGCAAAAATTATTCGCACCCCGAAATTTCGCTTGCTCCTACACCTATGGTACGATGCTTTGGCACGAATTTCGTTGACGACGAAATAGTGATAACACGAACGTTGGAGCTACTAAAAAGCTTGATAAACGTAATTGTACATTAATTTGCATTCGACAAGGACATTTGTTATCGCGCAGGAGATGCGGCTGATGTTTTCACCGACGACGCAAGAACAAGTCTTAATATCTTGCTCAGGAACGCCCTTGGTATACTGGCAACTGGGAGCTAATAAATTACATTAAGAAAAAAACGTGTCAAGCAATCATTTGCAACACCCTGTCATTCCTATACCATTTACTTTCAATAAGGCAATGGACAACAAAATGCCCTTTAATCGCGAATGTTGTTTTCAAGTTAATTTTCGTAGGTTTTTGGGGAGCAATCGCCCCTCTGTGGATCAGCCCCTGAGTGAACGTTCTTGCCCAAAAACCGTTACGGCGAATCACTTCGGCCGTAGGTCGAACACCCAACTTTCCCATTGGCACGCGGACACTACCAATGAGCTATTGCTCCACTAAGGTAGTGTTTGGAAAAAATGATATCTTAGTACAAACAAACCGTTTCTTTGATAGAATGTCAGCAAAAATACGCCCAAAAGACTGAGACAATGCATCTTCGTAACTGCTCTGCCCTGTTTAATAAAGCTGATGCTCATGTGACACAATCACGTCGGCAAACTTGCGAGTCAAGGTGTTTGGATGCGTCGGGTTAACCGACAGCTGGCACTGTCTTTAACCTCAGGAGGTTCAGTAAGCTTCAGGCCTGTCTCTGCTGCTAGAAAAACAAGCCTTTTAGGTAATTTATTTTTGTACTTTTAAAAATTGCTGGTGGGACTGGGACTGTCCGCAAACACCTCCACCAACTTATGACCGCAAGGAGCGTAGCAGGCCCGCCGTCGTTCGCAACAAAACAGTTTTTGCACTGCTGAAGTATCTTGGTCATGACGGAGCGTGGATATTCACAATCTTCGCAATGCTTTCCAAAGCTTCATCCACTGTCCTAATGCGCTCTGCGATCTTCAGCTGAGCCTCTTCATTGAAAATCGCTTTTTCTCTTTGCTGCGAGGAAAGAGAATTTTGATAGAATCAAAAATTCTTTGCGACAACGTAGAAGTCACACAAGTCTCACCTTTAACTTTGACACTAGTCCCTTTACGCTGAGCCGCAGAGACGCCAGGGTCTGCGCCGGCAAATCCTTTCCGCAGTGAGAGCATGCTGAACATCAAGTGAAAGTAGCATTAAACTATGTAAGCGTACAACCGACCTTTAGATGTAAAGTTTGGTAAATGCGTCAAACAAAAAATAAGTATTGAGACAGACACAAGCGCTTATTTTTAAATCTGTGACAAGACGGGTGCATTCAAGCTCACTGACATGGTTTCTCTCCATAGCGACCCGATCAACATAAAGAGCAAATCCCTTATTATTTAAAGATAACAACTCTGTATTACTGAACGTTTCTGCACGCAAGTCGTCGAAGAACTAGTATTTGAGTTTTTTCAGGATTCAAATCTTTTTGGCAAAAGGTTAGTTAATTTTTCAAACAAACGTCATTTGATCGATCAGCTTTGTTACATATATGAAATATATTGACCGATGATATGGTCAAACACATTTAATTGTGAAGCAACATTGCTCGTCTACCCGAATAGCTCAACGAGAACGTTCTAGAAACATTAAACAACTTGCCAGTAGACAGTTTGCAGGCCACTCGAACATTGTTGTCAGTAAGTTCTTCGTCTTTATCCCAGTTGGCTTTCTGCATTCCCGTTCTTAAAGCTTTGTGCAAAATTTCCACTGCCTTCATTTTGTCGTCAGTGCTGCCGAGCACCCCATTCCCGTACAAGTCGCCATACAAGACCCACACCGTGGAATCCGTGGACATGTTGCTCGTGATGCGACCGAGCAATGAACGTAGTTTAGGACGCAGGAATGAGCCTGCATCACATACGAACGGAACGAAAGTAAAATGTCTTTGTTTCGTATTGGTGAGACTACCAATCATGTGCCATGCACAGACACGTGACAGACGATGATGGAGGATGGACAGCAACTCCACAATGTCTGATCACTTTTTCGTAAATGAATCGGAATCTACTAAAACGATCTGGCACGTTTCGATATCACATCACCTTTGCAAAGATTTTACTCTGTTTACACACCCTTTAATTAACATTACAGGAGAAATCAGCATTACCGGTTTATCACATTGTAATGGATAGATGTGCTCAACTGCGAAATATCGTTAACAACAGTGGAACGGTACATTGCTATTGAAAAAGCCGACTTTGGACTCACGACAACGAATAACGTTTCTTTTTCATAGAAAAGTAACTCAGCCAAAGAGTCTCAAATTTACAACAAATGGGGTCAACTATGCAGTAATATGGAGATGGATGAGACAAATAAAATGTATTTTTTAAAAACATGAAAGTGTACACCAATATCTCTATGCATTAATGTTGTTTGAGATGTAATAGGAAAGTATTTGTCAACGTGACAAAATTCAGACATTCACTATGAAGACAACTTTTGTTGGCGCTAATCTGAAATATTCATAAGTTGCACATCATAATATTTTTCAAAAACTTAAAAATTGCCATCAATTTTTGCGGCATCATTCCTAACACACAAGAATTTTCAAAAATAATTTCATTTCAAAGTTACCTGGATTCCCGTTTGCGTCAACGATATTTTCCGTCACAGCTCGGACGAGGACTCTTAATATTGGNGTGTCAATGAACTTGCCCTTGAGATCAAGCAACCTGAAACGCAAATAAAACCAGTTCTAAATCACGTTGCACTTGCCTATCCGTCTTCATTGCAATTGTATCCGGTCAAAATGTGTTGAAAGGTAACACTGACCTGATTCTTTACAACATGGAAAACAAAAATATTTTGACCGAGGGTGGTTTGGATGCCCGGAGCTTATATATATTTTAGATAAGCCTATGGAAGCAAATAATGGTCCTTGACAGATACTAACTTTTTCTGTTGTAAATGGCAACATGTGAGTGAGCGGTGGAGTTTTTTGGAAATATAAGCACGATTGTTAATAAACGTCATTAACTTTCTGCATACTGAAATTTCATCATGTGAAATTTTTCAAACACGTTCAAAAATGTGTTTTCGCCAAGATCTGCTTGTAAGATGGATGGCGTCAGCTTCATGCAGCGACAAATGCAAATGGATGCACAGCATGATAAGTAGAGCTTCCATTGTCATTGAGAGATCGAACTACTTATTAGACGTCTGGGCATTTTATTCGTTCCGCATTTCAGCGCAAAGAAGTTAACAAATATGTGCTCGCACAAGCCCTTGCATATCACTGGGAGACACAAGTTAACAACAAATAAACCTGATAATGGAAAGCATTCTGTCACTACATTGCCGACACATCTGCTGAGCAACGATAGCAACCAATTCACGTTTGTCCGAAGTTAGGTTCAACGACTGAGGTTGTTTGTAATACAATAAAACAAGGAAGAATCAAACCTGTTGTATGCGGACAGTGCTTCACTGAAATGGCCGACATCAGCGCTAATAGCAGCGTAATTCTCCCAGAGTTCCCATTTGTCAAAGTTGCACTTGATGGCTTCTGACAAAGCTTTGAATGCTTCGATCCTGGCCATATTTCAAACTTTAGTTGGTTAAAAAGTTCAATAAACTTTTAGAAGAGTTAAAAAAACAAACGTAGGTTTATCTTTCAGTATTTCTTGTTTAGGTGGCATATTTGCCAAAGCAGAGAATAATATATCTAAAACCGTACTGTTGGAAGAAACAATATCATACGATCTCGAAAAAACATAACAAAGGCAAAAAACATTTTTTGCGTGCAGCTTCAACACAATGAGAAACACGTCGAAAGTTTACATTTGTAGCAAAGCTGCATCTTGCGCAGAAAGACCTCTGCGATTTTTGTGGATCAAACACCATCTTTCAAGTTCAATCGCTTACGTAGGTACATCACTGCCAATGGACATGGGCGTCGGAGGGGGGCCAAATGCCCTCCCAACCCTCGTGGAATTTGAAATTCAACAATTTCCTATTAAATTTTTGGCAAAAAAGGTTGCGCTCCTAGTTTTGAGTGGGTTAAATGAAATTTCACCACTTTTGGCACCCTCGTGGAAAAATCATTTTGGCTACGCCTGGAAAAAACACCATTGGCACCCCTGGAAAAAATCCTTCCGACGCCCATGCCAGTGGATTTCAGTAACATTCACTAAATCAGAACTGTTTTGTGAGTTTCAAGCAACTTGTCAACGAAATCATGTACACGATTTAGTCACTTACTTCTTGTTGCACCTTACATATGCAGTGGATAAGTTCGTCCATGCTTGGAAATTCTGCCAGAAAGTTTTACCACAATTACGTCAGGATTTCGAAACTCCACCAACACACCGAAATACAAGCGAACTAAACTTACAAATGTGATCGCTTTGAGTTTTTCCACACGTTTGTTACACAGATAAAGCGGATGCAAACCGACTTCTACCGTTTTGATGTCTTGCCAAGCGCAGAATGAACGTAGAAGTTTTACTAAACGCACAAAGCGGTATCTTACACACACGATATGCAGCACCGCAAAAAAACGGTTGATAAAATTACTGACGGGTTATAATAAACGTGAACAAATCGCTGAGATTTCTTGAAAGAGCCTAAAATGCTGTAAATCGCTTTAAGTGCAGGGTTTTTTAACAGCGTCGGACAATCTGCAGTACTTACATCCCAGTCCAAACCAACGCACCGTCTGAAAGCGTGCGCAGCTTTATCAAACTCTTCCATTACTAGCAACGTGCACCCCATAGTGAACCACGTGCCCACCTGCAACACAGAGTACTCTCTCAACACCACAACGCAAATTTTACGGAACGCAGCAAGCACGGCTTGAACATATTAACCACCTGCAATGACAGAACGCTTAGGGATGTTTGATAACATTCGACGGCTTCGGTGTACTTTTTCTTGGACGTGTAGTACCCGCCCAGGGACCGCATCGCCCTCGCACTGCGGTGGTGCGAAAGCTCCCATGCTTTGACGTAATGTTGCGGTTCCTGCACAAGTTACGACTCACAGCAAGGTTTTGCGCTCGTAGCAGAAGTCGCCAGTCACGGAAAAGCTGGTAAGAAACAGTGAGAAGTGTTTTTTGTCGAACCTGCGTCAAGTCTCCCAGGAGACACCAAAGATTGGGCGTTTCATTCGCAGCCAGTTGCTTCTTGATCATGTCCATCGCTGCGCCGGCACGATCCGATTGGATGAGACAAACGATCGCCTCCTCCCACATTTCCAATCGCTCATAAAGCTGGTAGGCACTGGACACGGCACCAAGGCTCATGTAAAGATCGCAGAGGTCTTTCTGCACGCAAGACGCGAGTTTGTTTAACACCGTTCTTCAACTGAAGAAGCCAATTTTTCTAATAAGTTTAAGTCTGACGTTACTTCACGAAGTATCGATTGCGGCTACAGCGGGGGTGAAAGTGTGCCGCGCGACCAAAAACTTAGAGTGCGCGAGTTTAACGTTTTTTTTTACATTTTATACTTCATGCATAATTGCATATGAAAGCTGTATGGCAAAGCTTACATGTGTGCGCTACTAGCATTCACAGAAAATTTTGCATCCTCGGCTACAGCATATCGGTGTTTAGGAATTGTCTTCACACAATAAAGTTGGAATAGGTCCATTTTAAACACAAGCCAAGAAAATGATGACGAAAAAAACTAACTTAGACACATGCCCACTGAGATTAGTTTAGTTGCGCACTATGGAACTGGACAGTGCAACTAAAATCACAGGCTGGCCAAGCCACGTGTATATGCAACATCTGAAAAAATACCTGGAAATTCAACTTGTGCTTAAACCCGGCTAAAAAGCTCGCTTCCAAGCGCGTTTGTCTTGCGTGAGCAGTACGGAATCGAATACTCGGTGACTGACAAAACGCAAACCGGAACCACACGCAATACTAAAAGTCGCCGTNTGCTTGCGGTTAATCTGTAAGTTTCAAAAGCTCAACGCAATCTTCATCTTGAAGTGTTTCACGTTGCAAGCGAAACACGTTTTGGTGACAATGTATTTACCGCAATTTGCGCAATACTTTCAGCGTATAACTCCGAACACACACAACCTGCAACATCCATATCGGTGGTGGTCGAACGCAGTAAAACAGATTCAGTCTGCACTTTTCACTGCTCGCTGGTTCTGTCACCATGGCAACAAGGTTTTCGAGCTGAGTCATACTTCGCTCAACAGTACGCCAACGAGACCTCTCAGATTTGCATCTGACGCGCAGCGCTTCAGCGCAAACGCACCAGCAGCTCGGGGAACTCAGTATCACCTGGGAATATGCACTGTTATCGTTAGATGGCGTATGACGCATGAAGTGTGTTGTTATTAAAAGAACACAGAAATACCTGAACAATTGCACTTATCTCTTCATCTTGAAGTTTGCTCGCGGGCGACGCTTTGTGCATCGCAGTGCTGAAAAACAGGAAAAAATTGTCTGCAAGCAGCAGAAGCGAGATCCAACACACGTCGCACCTCAACTGTACACGTTTGAGAATGGATGAATAATTTTTGAAGTCTTGCAACAAAACATTGCAATTGCCTCCTTATTAATAAAAGCAGTTAAAATTCATGACCGATATGCAGTGAAGATGTTCAAACAACAAGTTTTCCAAAAACTTGTTTTGGTGTTTTTAGTCGCTCGCAAGCATGAATAAAAATGCAAACTTGGCTGCAGCACCGATGGGCGAAATATCTTATCGTGGAATTGAGGTCTACAAGCCTGAACAGTATCAATTTACGGTGTCTGACGACTGACTCAGCACATAGTTTTGAAGGACGTTCTTCTGACAATGTCAGCGTTTTCTGCAGCTAAATGTCTTGCTTACTTGTTGCACACCTATGAAAACGCAATGGATTACGAAATGATTTACTGTCGCAAGATTGCTGATTAGTACAAAGCGAGTTTCACAAAATTCGACACCCAAGTGCTAACAGGCGTTTTCCATAAATTTCAAAATCTTTTCCGCAAAATGTAACGACCGATAGCTGGGCGTTTCACCCGCCCATCGACACCGACCAAAAGACCGAATTTCTTCAGGTTTCCAGAAACCAGTTAAATCTGGACGAACGAGATGCTTTTTGCCACTGTTAATATTCTACTGCAGTTTGCGTCGTAGGCTTTTTGAAGAAACAAGAAACCATCACTAGATTACGGTTCAAGTTACAAGTTACACTTTCACACCCTGCTTCGTTGCCCGACCGATCGCGTTGCTCTGCACAAACTTGCTCAAAAATTCCTATCGCGATATTTATGCTCTGCAGCTTGTCGTGCATCACAGCATAGCGGTGTGATGTACTAGAAAAGCACCGTGAATTTAAGCTCGCGCCGGTGCATTTTCAAATGCGCAGTGCAATTTGGCACAATTTTTCCTCCTACATTTACCACGCAGCAAGCAGCACAGCCAGATGCTCCGGTAAAAGATCGGGGTTCTTCAATGAATCGCTGTCCAACACTTTTGGTTTCTCAAGAAGAGTGTCATCATTCAGCGGAAGGTTCTAAACAACATTAACTGGGTATAAGCAAGGTCCACTGCACGCCGTTCCTGAGCAACACTCAAATATATTGAACCTCCGGCATTTCTTCACTGCTGATGTCAACGAACGAGGTAATCTGATTGACGTCATCTAAAGTAACGCGAAGTTGCAACTGCGATACAGGTTTTTGTTGGAACTTCGTTCTTACTCCCAAAGCACCTTAACAACACAAAAGTTGAGAAGTCGTTGTGAGGTCTGTAATTCACGACAAAACGAGCAGATACAACCAGGGCTGCGGAGCTGGAGCCCGGAGCTCAGATTAAAAATCAGAAGGAGCCGGGGGAGGAGCTCAGTTTAAAATTCAGGACCGGAGCTGGAGCTATGGCTATTTGAGAGGCTCCGAGTCCCTTGTTAGATACTAACAATTTTGCGAAGTTGACTGAAAACTATAGACTTACTTTACCTACAACAGTGCTTTTTATATCAAACTAAACGTGATTGTTGCGAGCAGTGGTGCAGGAGGCGGGG
>JGI24158J21664_10002509_pt1 | contig 22329 bp, 12 predicted proteins | sample Ectturendosymbi3_FD_21664 | JGI IMG/M metagenome (IMG submission 21664)
TCTGCTCTTGAGAAACGCTTGAAGGTTATATTGTGAGTATGAGCTTTTCGAGGCTTCAACATGATCTATTTTAGCAAATTTGCAACTGATGTAAAGGTTTTGGGCAATAAATTAAATAGATACATCATTTCAAGCAAAACTACGAATTTCAACGCAACAATTTTCAATGTAGTGATTTTTTTTCAGATCTAGTGAATTTTTTTGTGAATCTAGTGATTTTTGCCGAGAAGCCTGTGGCAGCACTGAGACTGTCATTTCACGATGCGAACTGGTGGGAGCATACAGAGAAAAAAACTGGTAGCACGGACGCCGTGCCCACACACTATGTTTTAGCAGGTATTGAGGTGTTTTTTTACCTTAGGCCCCGCGCTCTTGAAATGCTACGGGCACCGCGCTACCTTAATCCGGCACTGTAAACATTGCAAAGGAAAATGTTACCCCCGTTTCTGCAACTATGCTCACAAATTAACGTTGCTTTTCATGACCTAGCCTGCATTACCTGGCGATGACAATGATTAGACGTGGCACCTTCCTCTGCCCTTCACTTGTTACTAATGCTATATCGTACTCGTGGAAAGTTTGCGGCTAGAAATGTACGTGTCCGTCACAGATTACTTGTTGCATAACAGTGCCTTGAATCGTGATAAACGCCGTTACAATGACCACAAAATTAATGTTCCTCTGTAAGTGCTGCAAACTGAGTTGATCGCGCTAGCAAGAATTCAAACATGGTTTCAACTGAATAACAAAAGAACGACGCAGTGAGAAGGAACGAGAACTTCGGGAGGGAAAGTTGAATGACAATTAACGGAGTGTGTTGATTTTGGCGTCTTAGCGAAAAGGCACTTTGTTCTCAATCCCAACATTTTCCGTCGCGACTGCTAGGCTTACTCAATTACATGGCACGAATGGACGAAAGCACATTGCACTAACTTTGTCGTTGAGCCAACTGAAACAATGTACTTCTAAACCATATGCATGAGTGAGAATCTTGAGAGAAAATCTGCTGATTTTGTGCGTTCAGTCATTACATTTTTATGTATTTTCCGCCCCGGCCCCCGGCAAAATTTTTTCATTACCCCGGCCGGGGCCCCGGTCGGTCACTACTGCTAATATGCACTTCTGCTCAGTGCTCACCTGAAGTAGAAAACACTCTATTCTGTGCCTATTGCATGCCAAAGTATGCTTGAAACTGAAGTCTTGTTAGTGTCTGCTAAATTTGAGCTTGTACATATGCAGTATTTGTTAATACAGTGAAACCCCGCTTTTTCAAAGGTAATGCATGTAGTGGCCACTATTGTGACGTGTGTCACAATATAGATGAATTTATTGGAGCTTGTTAAACTTTTGTTCTATAAAAGTGTTGCAATTGCATCGCAGACTGGGAGATGTTGTTTACAACGCTGGGAACGTGTGTGAACGCGTGAGAACCACAGTTCGTGACAGGAAAACAGTGCGCTTGATGAAAAGCTTGTGACGTAAGATTTTCCGGCAGCCGCGCCCGTACCGCAGCCTTGCAGAAGCTTAAAAACATTTTGCTACGTTATTCTTGCCTCTTTCAATAACGCACGTTTCGGATAAGGGACTCTGCAGATAGCCTGCCTTCGAATCGCCGTACCTTTTATTTCTGGTATCAATTTGATTCTCAACTGTGAAGTAATCAAAACAGAAATTCTAACCGGTGATAATAGTAGGCGAGGCCGCTTGACCTTGCGCTATTGACAATAAAGCACGATGCAAGAAGTATTTCTTATTCGTCAAGATGATAGAAAGCCTCTTAGAATGAAGTCAACAGCAAAACAGGAACATAATAACTTTAAAAGGAACAGTTACATCCCCAAAATGTGTGTGGATCCTTGCCCCGTGGGGTCCACAACACCACCACTCACCAGTCAGTACTTAGTGACATAAACGTTATAGCACCGGTCTTTTAGTGAAGACATGTCAATATAATCACCAAGCTTTAAAATTGCCTAGTTGTTCCTATTGTGTCCTTTTCCTTATGTACAGTGAGGGCAGCTGGGGTTACAAGTTTTCAGTTAGATTCTCTTAATTGCTATCATTACCTTTTTGTGGGATTTATTTAATTCTATTTTATACTTCATGCACATCGCAAAGATGATGATGGCATCTAGTAAGCGAAATCTAGAAGCAATTTATACTCTGTAACATCCTAGTATCTAATTCTTTGCTGGGAAACGATTCTTTTCAATAGACAGCCTTAAAATGTATTTAGCCTATATGAATTGTCGATTGTGCAGCAAACTTTATAAGGGGAAAATTTTTTACTGCATTCTAGTTGTATTTTTGTTACGAAACGAATTTGGCATATTTTTGCCCTGTTTGGCATAATCTGAGACACAATTTGGCATATGTTGTCTTTGTGGACTTGGCAACATTGCCCTGAAGTTTGACTAACAAGTAGTAGGCCTACGATGTACGATACGGATATTTGGTTGTGCTGATAAGTTGCAAAAATGGAGGATCATCTTAAGTAAATCGAATCACTGAAAGCCCTGTTAGACTTAAGTGGAGTTCTATTACAAAGCGTTTATGTTTACTTGGCAGTTCTGGCGGGGATTCCTTGACTACTTAAAATAACCTTGCAGTGTTCGGCGGACAGAAAAGTTTAGGAACAACTGGCTAAGTTAACACGGGCTCTAGTTGGCTTGCAGCTACCATCGTGACCTATAAACCTGGTCTAATTGTTGCGTTGGCCTTCTTCCCACGTTCGCTGCCGGCGTACAAATATATCGGACTTAAAAATCGGCCTGAAATAAAGCAAAAAACGTGTCTTAGCAACGGCATGACTCCTCAGCCGATTGCGTTGAAGAGCTGTTCAAGCCCTCAAAAACTCTGCAAGTCTTCGAGTCTGCAATGAAACAAATTTTTCGTTTTGGGTTTCGGTTTTTTTGTGAGTGACGTCATAAACTAAAATAAACAAAATGCTAGTTATGTAATTGTGGGACTAATTGGATATTTTGTTGATTTTAGGTCATAACGTTTGAACCCGAAACCCCAGCAAGTTATCCAAAGTATCAAAAGGCTTGGATTTTAGTCTAGTGTCCAATAAAAATTTGCGCGAAATACTACCATCTAACAGTTTGGGCGCAGGGCCAGATGAAGTTGGCCAAAAATGCCTAAAACACCGCCACTTATGACGTCACTCACAAAACATCCGATACCTAAAACCAATTTTTTTTCTTTGCAATCTCGAAGACTTGTCAAGTCTTTCGAGGGTTTGAATGAACAGCTCTCTAGCGCTTTCGACGCCGGAGATGTTCCCGCGCAAAGACACTTGGAAACATAGATGAACGGACTGACATAATTTGCAATCCAGATACAGTCCTGATTGTTTAAAACTCAGTCCAAGTCCAACCACAGTCCAAAAGATTTTTCAAATGCAAATTCTAAGTTGAAATTAAGTCCAAAAAATTTGAAAAATGCCACCTTTTCACAACAAAAATACCATGCTATTTCTTTTCCATTAACTCAGCCCAAATCCGGTCCTGATCCTAAATTTTGAAGGGATGTATATTCCGGATCCAATCCAAAATCAAATAAATTTGCAATAGTTTGGATCCAGTCTTGTTTTCTGGCGGTCGGCGAAGCGCAAAAACCTGATCAGAAAGGCCAGACGGGATGCGGGGAATGTTTTTTCGCATTTTCCCCGGATTTTGCCAAAACATCAGTACGGTAAATGTACAAATATTAATTTTTCTCAACAATTTCAAATGCAAAGGTATGTTTTTGTCATTATCATTCGATGTCTTGCTGTCTTGTAGATCCAGGGATGTTTTCAATGGCTTTCTAGCCCGATCCGTTCAGGAGTTACAGTTGATCAAATTTTTACCGGCCACTACATTGGTCAGCGCGGGCGTTAAAGGGTTTTAACAACCGAGCGAAAACCACAGCCAAACGGTCAGAAAACAGTTCCTTTTCTTATGTGAAACTGTAGCATCCAAAATTTGGTGTTAAATTCAGGCATCGGTCACACGCAAAAATGGACAATATGTTATTTGCGGCTTAACACATGGAGGCCAGTAAAATTTTTGGAAGTCCGTGATGATAACAGAAGTTAAACACTTGATTTTTGGTATGGCTGTTTCAAGTAAGAATGTTAACCAGCTCTGCATGTTTATCCCAGGAGATGGCCCCTTGCAAAGAATGGTAACATGTTATTTGTACCTTAACACATGGAGACAAATAAAATTTCGGCGAAATTGCCAGGATAGAGAAAACCCAACTACTTGACATTTGGAAGGATGTGTCAGGTTTAAAAGTAGATAAAACAAAATTTTAGTCAACGTTACTTTGTGCGTAGAGGTAAAAGAACAAAGATTAACAGTGAAATTTGTTGATTTAAATTATCTTCAAGCAAACTCACGATAACAAGTTTAATGCAAAGTGCTTTATCCGTCATCTCAAAGAGCCCACTTCCTTGTAGTTTCCCCAACACGTTTGGTTTTCAAAAGGGGGCGGTAGGATATTGAGTTGACGTCCTGTAGCATGCTCGGAAATCTAAACTCTCAAGTGATTGGGAATGGTGATTAGACAAGTTCCACTGATATGCGAACTGAATTTTTCAGCAGTTATCGCTGATGTTGAAAACTAAGAAATTATTGCGAAACAAGAAACATAGAGGTTGTACGCACAACGCGAGTTTTATTGTAGAAAAGCATTTGGTATTTGACGCCAAAGTAGGAAATAGTGGTAGAAAGGTGATAGCTCGCTACCGCCTCCATTAATTTTTCAAGGAGCAGTGCTACCGCATTCGCTACTGGAAAATTAGCTCGCTACTGCCCAGCTGTGCCCCTTGTGATGTCACAAGTAATTCAGGTTAAAGTGCTACAGCAGCTCGCTATTTTAGTTGCTCGCTACTGGCTCTGGGGACTGGTAATGTTTGCTAGCCTGTGGTCGAATGTCATCTCTGTCGTTTACTCAAAGCACTTTTGTATAAAATGCGGGTAATGGCTTTGGTTAGGTAGGAAGCATAGGTGTCAACAGAAATTTTTCCAGGAGAGGCAACCTAGACAGTTTGCATATAATTTTCAGGATGCTTACGATGCAATGCAAATGCAAGTTTACAAAATGCTTGACTTCTTTCCAAAGAAGATACTTCTTTTCAAAGAAGCATTGTCATGGCCTTAACAAAATCACAAATTATGACTTACCGAGGAAAACGTATTAGAGTCACTTACATACAAAATCTGGTAATGTCTGAGATCTCGTGCAAAGCGACCAATCACTATTTCAATAAAACCGTACTTGCATTTGCTTATTTTTTCGCATTGTACGCTCATCATACAAGAACCGGACAAGCGTTCAATCTCACACTCACAATGAATGTTTCAAATTTGTGGAAGCATTGCTACAGACTCACATATACTTGTTTTTACACAGTAAAAATCTACGTGGTCTAGTGCTATCATCAACCACTGTCTTTTTGCATTACCTGCCAATATGTCTGCATTCAACAGTCATATGCGTCAAAACACCTACTACTACCTTCTTCGTCTTTTTGTAAGATCTTGCTTGGCCGCACAAGATCTCGGGGCAGGTGTTAAGCAGCCATTCGATTGTCTCATCGTCCAGAACCGTCAGGCCATGCAGTCCATGGGGAGGTGGATGGATTGGTCAGTTGAGGACAACATGGTTGACGATTTGTTCTTCTGCAACACGCTCACAAGCCGCAGAGGAGAACACACCTCGTCTGTGCAAGCAGGAGCGGGAACGTCCGACACCGGTGCGGAGGCGGTTGAGCAGGACCCACGCTGTTCGTTGGAGGGTCATTCCGGGAGGGTGGGTGCCGGTGTCGGTGATGAAAGTGCGGAGTCTTGTGAAGTTGTCCAACCACTCTGCCTTCCATTGGTGATTCGCCCAGTGCGCCGCACGTTTGTTGTTGTTGTTACATGAAGTGATGAGTTAGTTGTGCGGCGAGCACAATTGGGTGTCTCGATATGAGGCGCTGTGCATTCGCACGTAATGAGCTGGTGAGCGCTGCGTGGAGCAGGTTTCTAAGCTCCATGGCACTGTGTGCTAAAGACAATGTGGCTCTTTTGCGACGAAACTCAGCAGGTTGGATGTGTGCAAGAATTTTTTCAGCTCTGGATTTGTCCGGTACATCTGGCCACAGTAAACGCAAAGTTTCTAATGGCTGTAGACAGTTATGTTTTTGTTCTATACTCACTATTTGTACATATAGGCCTAAATATCAGTGCAAACAGGAGTTCATGTTAAATGCACAAGACGTCGTTGATGGAAAGGTCAATGCGGCGGGTATGAGCACTGCGACACCAGAGAGTTGCGCAGTAGCCTACTCCGCAGTTGCATGGACCAGGGCAAGGGTGGCAATTCGCAACGTTGTTGCTCCAGCGTCCCAGCCAGAGCCAGCATGCCACCTCAGGAGTGTGACGAGTGAGTCAGATTTTTGCGAAGTGACTCGAGGTGTCGGCGACCTGTCCATCATTACGCCGAGGTGTTTGGGTTCGTAGCAGAAGGGCAGGGTTTTGTTGCTGAAGGCTGGTGTGAGATCGCCAAATACAGCTGCGACCTTCTCAGCCAAAGCTATCTTCGACGTCCTGTGTCAGCAGGGTGACCTGATCTACGGTCGACCTCCCGTGTCGAGAACCTCCCTGCTCCTGTCGAAGCAATGTTTCGGCGATTGGTTTGACACGAGCGTAGATGAGCCTCTCAAGGATCTTGAAGGGGATGCACAGAAGATATATATACGCCAATAGCTTATTTGGTGCCCCAATGGGTTTTCCGGCTTTGGGATGGCAACTATTAGTGCTATTCTCCAAATCTTTGGAATTTTGAGTTGGCGGAGACAGGAAGTGAAGAAGTCGCAAAACCAAGATTTGAGAACCAACCCGGCGTGGAGTATAAAGTCTGGGAAAATAGAATCCAGCCTCGGCGACTTCCTCGGCATCAAGCGCCTGACGGCGGTACCAAGCTCCTTTGGCTTGAAAGGGCCAGAAATACTGTTGCATTCAGGTGTTGAGACCTTCCACAGGTTGGACGGCTGCTTGTTGATAATCCTGGTGGATTCGCGACACGGGGTCCTGTGTGCCCCGTTCTTCACGTGTTGTGGGGCGATCGAGTTTGCTCAGATGGGGCACACGCATGAGGAACGTCCAGACCTGCCAGGAACTTCATTGATGTTACTCCACGCCTTGCGGCTGGAGTGCGAGAAGTCGATGGAGTTGACAGCTTCTTCCCATTGCTCCTGCTTCTTCTGTTCGATCCGAGAAAGTAGGGACAAAGCGGCTCTATCGGAGTCAGTCCCCGTTGGGGTTTGGAGGAAGGAGCGATGAAGGATCTCGCACTATTTGTCCCGGCCCTGAACATAGTTCTTGCGACAGCCACTTGGGAGGCATTGCTTATTCGCAAATGACAGGCTCTCGCAGAATTCCTGGTATGCCTCCTCGATCTATGTTGAATCCGGAGGTAGCAAGGTAGCAAAAGGTAAAAATCCGGAGGTAGCTCTCCATGTATTCACCTGTATAAAGTACAGTAAAAGCGCTTTCTTGAAAAAGTTCAACTCTTTACCAGATCGCTGTGGCTAGGAACTTTGAGCCTCGCCGGCGTTATATGAGAAGGTCGGTGTTGTGACTGCAGGAGCTTTCCTAGAACACGTCTGTCCGGCAGTTGGTTGTCCTGGCCAACACTCGCAAAAGCCAGGCCCGGGTTGGTGCAGACATTCCCTCTGTGAGAGGAGAAACTAACAGCTCCTATTGGGTCTTACAGCAGCTAAAGGTTGTTGACTGTTGCCCAGATGTCCAGGATCTCACTGTCTGGGGATGTTTTGCTGTAGACCCAATTGATATGTTGGCAGTTGAAGTCACGAACATACAGACTGGGGTGTGGGAACGTCGGGATGGCCGTAGGTGTATGGCGCGAGCGTGGAGGTGTGTAGACGTTGATGATCTTATACCCTGCGACGTCTACACACAACCACTCAGTCTCTGATTGCTTTGGAGACTGGTCGACCAGTGACCATTCCAATCGCTCGTGGGCAAACGTGGCAAGGCCGTGCTTCCTGCTCAGGACTGACCCAGCTAATGAAAATTTGGTAATCAGTAACTTGTCTGGAGTTGTGCAGTGGGTCTCCTGTAGGATGATGATGAATGTACTGTTCTCGTGGCTAGGTGCTCGATAACGCTGATCTTGTTTGCGGTGAGCTCCTCTGTGTTCAGCTGTAGAATGCTGTGTCGTGGGTCATCCTCAGCAGCAGGGACACTGCTGCGCTTTGAAAAAAGCGTACCAAGTCTGCGCCGAACACCTCCAGCACGGGTAGCAGTGGCTGCTTTCGTAGTGACAGGTTTGTTTGACATTCCAAGAAGAGGGCCACGTGGAGGCACATTGTCATCCTCCCAAACTATCGCACTACTATCGTAACGTGAAGTGAACACTTGATGACTACTACTATCATAACGTGAAGTGTACACTTGATGATTTGTTGCCAAGTTATTGTTACGCCAGAAAGACCAACAGTAGAAAAACCTGCTCGCAAGTTTTGCAACGTGCTCTGCAGGAAAGTAGCGCACATGCGTGGACTGCAAGCTCATCACTGCATCACACCAGAACCGTGCAACTGGCTCTTGTGAAGTGTGAGTTTCATACCGGCAAATAAATTGTTAATGCAATAATTAAGTCAATTAATGGACATTAAGTTGTTGACTTCAAGTTTTCTAGAAATATTTGGTCCTTAATCTCAATTTCTGGAGGAATAACGGCCATTTTGACCTCCCCTGTGGACGCCCATGGTTGGAAGATGCAGGGACTGGGGAAATTTCCCCGAAATATCTATATCAAAAATATCTGCGTTCAAGACAAACACAGAGTTTCTTTAGCGTCCTGGATTTGATACAGGCTTTCGAGTAATGACTTTATCAATTTGGTCACTCCAAAGCCACATTTTCAAATTTTTAGGCTAGGGATTCTAAGCACAAAAACTGAAAAGAGTTGAAATTACTTATAAGTTAATTTTAAACGATCTGCCGCACTCCAAAGAGCGCACCCGCGACCCCAGGCCTCCCCTTGCTACACCACTGCTTGTAGGTCATTGCAGTACTACATTATAACAATCGCCATGGCGTCATTCATTCGTATACCCTCTATGCTTGTGTTTTATCAAAGCAATGCATGAGCGCCATCAAGCGCATACTTTGCACTACCGTCACGTATATATCCTCGTGTTCTTTCATGCAATTGTGCGTTCGTTTTCTTTGCGATGTATGCGCAAGTTTAATGCGTTGCGTGTTGGAGTAAAGACGTTACACAATACAATACATTGTGCTATTGAACTTTGAGGCAAACGTGTTATCTTTTCAGAAGATTTTGAAACAATGGCTCATTTCTATCGAACGGCAGCAACGTGGAATTTCAACACAGCCATTTTTTTTTTAAATGACATGACATCAGCAACGAGAGTATTTGACGTGTTATCATGTATGCCAGGGTTGCGGAGTCGGAGGTAAAATATCCGACTCCCAACTCCGACATTTCCAAAATTTCCGACTCCGATTCCCACTACGACTCTTTAGAGAATGAAATCTGGCTGTTAAAATCAGTGGAAATCGTGGTGCACAGCAAGACATCTCCGATTCAACAAAAGTTTCAAAAGCAATTGTACCATTTCAACAGGAATTCCCAATTTAGGAGTGTGATGCAAAAAATGATCCAACTGGGAATCCGGAGTCGGACAAAAAATCCCACTCCGACTCCCAGTGTTGCTACGAATCCGACTCCGATTCCACCCAAAAACCTCCGACTCCTTACGACTCCGACTCCGGCTCCGACTCCACAACGCTGATACATGCACCAGGAAATTTTCCTGATCATAAAAAATTACAATGAATAAATCTTTCTTTGGTCACCAAAACTTGTATTTTAACCAAAAAATTCTCCATGATTAAAAGAAACGTTCTTTTCAATAAATCTTTCTTCTGCATTGCAGTTCTCAATTGCATTCAGTGAAAAGAGTATTTGACATAACATCATACATGTACCAAGAACTTTCGTATATTGCTTGGAATTCTTTCTTGGACGAAATGGAGAGCTACGACAACAAGTTGAGCACCTCTTCAATCTATGTCGATTTCAGAGTACGAACAACCTTGCTTGAAATTTTGCCAATGTGAACAAACGAACTATTGTCGGCTGTTTGCAATTTGTGAAACATTTGCTGTGTTTTTCATTCATAAATTTCTTCAAAAGTTCCAAATGTACTGAAAAAACTACTTTTTCACTTTAGCGTCGCCAATCTATACGTCAGATGTTTGGCAATGCAGTTGTGCCTGTTACCTCATAACGCATTGTTTTCATCTGAACGATGTTTCATACTCGGCTAAGATAGCCAGTTTTGCGCTTTACGCCATGGATACCTATAGTAAGTTCTCCTGTGCCATATTTAGGCATTATCGTAAAACTTCACGTCATTTTTTTAAACTTGTTTTTTTGGTGTAAGAAATGTTCTGAATCATTGGGCTATCGAAATAAAACATAAACACATTATAAACAAAGTTAGGAAATATATTTTTGAACATCTTTTCTCGTCAAAAATAGTTTGAAAATCCGCTTGGCTTTCAGAACCACGTACTGAGTTTGGTGGAACCGTCAATTTACACTGAATACGGTTGGGACGATTCAAACACCTCGGATGCTTTGCTATTGCAAAGGTAATATTCGTTATATTTTGGAAAAAGGTAATTTTGGTGTTCCCAGCTGCGCTTATGTGATCCCCAAATGTTGTTTTTCAACACTTCAAAAAGTGATAAGCGTGTTTGTTTGACTAGATGACCGTCATGACCCTTCACCAGTCCTATGTGACACAGTGCTGCTCTTTGTTTACGTTGATCAGTTATTTTGGCAGTGTAATTTCGGTTGCTCTAATGTTCACCGACAGTTGGTGTACGTATGCGCGATGGCTTTTTTTTGGCTTTTTTATTAGCAGGGTCATATGAAACAAACCAATCGATCAGTCAACCAATTTTGTTAAAAGGTCATTTTGGGTATTTTTTGTAGGCAGGTCTTTTTGGCTTATTTTTTTTCAAACATGTACTTTTGTTTTGTTTTTGCTTTTTTGGTTTGGTCTTGTAAAATGTAATGCGAATATATTCGTTTTGTTTATATTTTTACCTGCGTTTGAAATAAACTTGATCTGTCTAACTGTTATGCCATTTTCTTCCAGCATTTCAGTGGTTTAACTGGTAGATTATGTTAATCATCAGAAAGATTTCAAATGCAAAAACTACTGAATTTTTAACATAAAAATTTTCAGAAAAATAGTTAATTTGTAAATGCTTTTTTACTTAAATTGTTTTGCGAAAATTTGTGAAAATGCACCTTAAAGATTTGTATCAGATGAAGAAACAACAAAACTTTGAGTACTGCTATTGGATCTCTTTCGTGGTAAATACGCTTTATTTCCTCAGGTACACCAGGGAAATTGCCATTGGCGCAGCTTGTCACTATGGCAGCCAATCGTGTCTTGGCAACGCCACGGAGCTTCATCAATTGTGGATGAAGGATCCGATAGCGAACAGGTGCAAAGCGACTGAATAATTTTGTTTGAAACAAAAATAGAGCTTTGCTTGCGAAAACCGATTAAAGGCGAAACAGAAAACAATGCCCTGTTGTTTGTTTCTTCGCAAGAGCCACTTCGCAAAACATTCATTGAAGCACATAAAAACAAAGATAATTCTGATGAAAAATTCGAATCAAGAAAACATTGGTTGACATGGGTCAAAAACGGACCAAATTTGTTTGAATCGAACTTTTAATCAAAATGTTCATTGCTGTTATATGTAGTGCGCTAGCTAGAAAAATATTTACTCTTGATTTAAGAAAGGAAATGCAAATAGTTTCATTAAAAAAATAAAGTAAACCACTTACCAGGTCCAGGGCAAAAATACGCAAAGGTGCTTTTTTAATCTCTGTGGTCAGCTACGTTGTTACAGTTTCTGATTTTCAGTACAAAACAGCTTATAGCATGTAGCCGTTGAAACGGAAAGGCTCATATCAGCCTCATGAGGTGACTGATTTGGTTGCAATCATTTTTTCATATTCAATACTATGCGGAAAGTTACATTCAACTACGAAATCTTCTTTGAATAAAATTTGTAACTGCCGTTTCTCTGGTGAGCATAAAATTTTCAAAGGAACTGGAAACAGACAGAATAACTTCAATTGCAATTTTTATTTCCTCGAATATCTCACAAACCTCTTTACTATTCGTTTATTCGAAAACAGTTTGTATTCTTTGAAAAAGCAATTGCGTGGTCGTGGAAGTGATTAGTCAAATAACCCTTCCAGTCGCATCTCATGGAGCATCAAAATTGTTTTCACACTTGTAACTAACATCGGGATGTTAGAAAATTCGTTTGAGGAAACGAGATCAAATTGTACCAATGCTTCAACCAACCAAGCAAATAGTTAGATTATGTGGCCGTGTCGTATCGTTCACTATTCCTTTGAGACTCGGTTTACTTAAATGGTTTATTTCATTGCAGTTTGACAGTTTGTTAGGTCTTGCTCTGAAAAGATGACAAGCTATTTCAAGTGTCAGCGCCACATTATGTTTTGTTAAACATCATTTTCGTATTTTGACTGCATGCAGAGGCAGCTGAATATCACCAGCAAGACTGAGCTTGAATCTGCAGCACACGCCCTTGCACCGCGAACTGGTGCTTCCAAAGTTGTACTGATCGTATCTCGTGTTGCTTTTCCAGCATAGCGCTCATTTATCGCTCCGATGTTTACTGCTACGGCATAAGAGAGTCTGGATGGGATGAGTGGAATTTCATGGTTGGCCAGTTCGGTGTCACTGTGGACGGAGACGATCAACAGGATTTGCTGTGAGACATATTGTTCGTCTACACAAAGCTATGTTGTCATATCAAAACTTGAAATTATAAATGTTTTTTTTTCTCAAGAATTTTGGTCGAAAAATGTTATTCATTTATGGGTATTCATTTACTGATGTGACCTCAACAAACGTTATGTATGGCTTGGTTATTCCATTCAATTAGATAATCTCACAGAGTTTCATTGGCAGTGCCCCAGCTAAGTATTGCATAGTGCAGATCACAAACAACACAGAAATAGGCTTTTTGGATCAGATTCACATTTCCACAATGCTGTACCTTGCACAGGGCAACGCTACTACTGGCAAATTTTCGACCCCAGTAACCGATACGTAAGTCCCATTTCAATGGCAGATTTATTTTCACACCTAAGTATCTAAGGCTGTCCATTTGCCATAAAAAAATCTAAAATAATAGTGTTTAAGATGAATTTTCAAAAAGTGCATGAATTTGGCAGAAAAGAATACGAAATTGGAACGGAAGTAATTATATTTTGTATTTACCTCATATGTTGACGAATGTGCCGAAAACTAGACGTTCAACTAAAGCATGAAGCTTTTGCACTTCCTTCTCTTAAATTTACACGTTTTGCAACAAAGTGATGATTGACATTTTCTTTCTTTTAGATATGGGTTGTCATGCACCAAAGACCCTGCGATTTTGGAGCTGTACTTGGAATGGTCGTTGGATGAGAACAATTTACCTCGCAATCAGCTGTACAGTGTGTTCACTTATGTTGCTGGCCACGATTATGGCAAATACGTTGCACTTGCTTTCGCTTACAACAACTGGGATCGAATCATGGCCATGTAAGCAACATCTGTTTTTTGAAAACGTTTGTGCCTTTCCTGTATGCGTGGTTCCAGTCAATAAGGCTTTATTCCGACTTATTTGCGTCGCAGTTTTTCAACAATTATAAGAAATTTAAATTTGAACTTCACATACATTTGAGTAGTGACGTGCAGAGTTCTGGTGATGCCCGGGGCGACTGCTTCATTGTTTGCCCCCCCTACGCAAATTCAGTATTAAGCAGTAGTGTATGATGGTCATTGTTACTGGATATGCCCTGTTTGTGACGTCACAATCTGACGTCATCCTCACGTTTGGAAACCACTGTTTGTCAAGTTGTTGACACAACATACATATTATTCTACACGCACTCTCCTTACTCGTTGTTGCACAGTGTGTCTTTGTAATGAAGAATTATCAGAGCTTCTCGTTAACAGATCTGAGTAAAACACACACAACGCTAAGACAGAGCAGTCACAACTGCAAAAAATCAGGCCGCCCGAATGTCTAGTCGAATAGCCGTCGATCAGAGTGGGTACGCGGCTGGATTGGGGGACACCTCGGGTTGACAGTTTGAATATTGCAAAACTACACAAGAATTGAGAATGCATATAAATTACGCAAGGAAACTTTTGTTTTTTATCATGTGGTTGTTACAGTGCTGCGCAAATAGACCAATTGCTTGAATTACGCATTTTGGAAATTTCACTCATATTTCACTTAATTCTTTCTATTTGAAAACCGATATTCTATGAAACGTGAAAGAATAGAACATGAAAAACAAATAAAATTGTTTTGTAAAGCAGTTAGTATTTTGTGTGTCTATGATAGCTCCTCAACAGCTCTTCACTTTAATTAGGGCATATTGTCCACAAGCTTTTTGCAGTATTCGTAAAAGATTTCTTTAGTCCATAATTCTTTCATAGTGATCACAAGTGATTGTTAGCTTGTTTGCTGTTTTCCCGAACCCTTTTCAATCAACAGTGTCCACAAATTTTGAATGGAATTTAAATCTGATCAATCTTTGTACCGGTAAGTAATCGAATGTTTTTCCCTCATGAGATTCGTAACAACCTCACTTTTGTGACAAGGGGGGGCATCATGCATGAAAATGTTACATTGATGAACAGACGTACGCATATGTAACTTTTCCTTTAAAACGTTGATATATTTGCTGCCCTTATGGTCAATACAGGGGCCAACATGTGGACAACCATAATGCCAGCAGGTGACATAGCCCTGCAATCCCTCTGTATTTAGGGGTGTTTCACTGGAAAAAATAATAAACAGGGTGTTTAAAAAAATTTGACATCATTTGACATGTAAATATTACAGAAACTACATAGTCGAATCAAATGAAATTCAACAGGTTTGATGTTGACTAAAAAAAGATTTAATAAATTTATAGGCACGTGAAATCCAAAAAAGATTTGACAAATGTTCAATGTGCGCGCCGCCTGTTACCCGGCAAACGTCAAGTCGGTAGTCTAGCTCCTCCCAAACACGATGCAGCATGTCTTGGGTAACAGTCTCCAGTGCGATAGTGGTTCTTTGTTTGAGCTCGTTTACATTTGCAGCAAGAGGGGGGGCATAAACCAAGCTCTTCACATATCTCCAGAGGAAAAAATCGCAGGAGGTCAGGTCAGGTGAACGTGGAGGCCATTTCAACATCACATTGTCTTCACCAACAGCACGCCCGATCCATCTACTTGGCAGATTGTCATTGAGATAAGCCCACACAGTGAGCTTCCGGTGAGGTGGAGCACCGTCCTGTTGCGCAAAAGGTTGGCCTGTTTATACACATGCTGTGTAAATTTAAAGTTATTTAAACAGGAACTGCCAAAGTTATTAGATTGCAAAATGATGTCAAAATTTTTGAAACACCCTGTGTTTCTTGTTGATTCGTTTTCCACAAGGTCGCCAAACATGTTGCATGCGAACGCGAAGCTGTTGCTCTGAAGATTAGCCGGAAAATAGTACCTTGCACCAATCCGCTGATGTCCAGCCAGATACGGTGAACTTTGGCAAAGCTGAAACGCTTTTCATCAGCAAGCGGAATAAACAGAGTTTTTCTGGCTGATTTGCACGCTTTCACGGCAAAACGCAAGTTTAATCGACATAAGACAGTGGAATGACTAATATTTGCACCTGATCTAAAAAGTTCATTTCAAATCGTTTTGCTAGAGACCAATGGAGATAGCACTGCAATCGTTTGGATAACATCTACATCTCAGCTGCTGGCTTTTGAGGGCCTTCCACGTCTCTTGCAATCAGTATAAATTACTTTTAAAATTTAATTACCGACTGATGTAAAGCAGTTTTAATGGGCCCTAACTTGAAGGATATTTGTTACTTTTGTACACCATTCTTCAATTAATAGGTTTATCTGAATTTGTTTTTTGCTTAAATAACCTGCATTTTTCTCAGTTGTTAGGTGGAGGGGGGGCTAATAATTAAAATCCAGCTGCTTGTGAGATGATGAAAAAACATTGACTTAAGAATGATATATTAAATAACAATAGCATTTTCTATGAAATGTTGTAGTTCGGTATGTTAGAAATGTTAGAAGCAAATTTTTACGGAATATGATAATTTATTTCTATTTATGTCAAATCGTTGATAGTGGTCTTAAACATTTCCGGAGCACTGTATTGGTGCAACTACTGGTGGGAAAGAACAGATACGGGTTTGATTGAGCCGTTATGATCAATCTACCTGAACAGCCACTTATTGACAAAGCTCGAAATGATACACATATTGCAAGCACAGGTGTGCGGCTGCATTAACGCACACCCAGGGTTGCCTTGTCAGATCAAAAAAACGGGACGGGAAACTAGTGATGCATAAAAAATCAGCTAAATCAAGCAAGTTGAAATAAAAAAGTTTGGAAATTTGGCTCAGAAAATCATTCAAACGTTCATAGTTATCATTCAGTTATTTTTTGTGATTTTCCCTTCATCGCACAATCTAGAAAAAAACACGTCACTATCAACTTGATTGGGTCTGCGCCGCACAGTTAGAGTATAGGTCCCTGGTATTGAAGATTGTGAGAATCCCTGCACTCGAATACGTAAAAACTAGTAATGACAAAAAAAGTTTCGAAAAATTAAAACCATGCAACATGTGTCAGTAACCACACTTTAGAAAACATCATTAGTTACAGCATTTTAATTTTTGTAATTTTACTCTTTGGATGCCCCGTGAATGGGCGGGCCGTCGCCCTATTCGACCCCTCCCCACGCCAGTGCATTTGAACTCTTGTATATCGATATATTCTTGGTAAGGTTGCATTTTTTGTTTGGCAGGTATCCGTGCTTTTGTTGTTCAAGCACGCTTTCTCAATGTACTTTTTCTTTGTAAGAACATTTATGTTGCCTTTTTTGACTACAGAAAACAACAATTTATTTATGCGATCTCTTTTTGAAAACATCTAGAGCTTTAAGTTCTTTCCGGGCTGTTCCATAGTTAACTCAATTTCAATGAAAGGGAGTTACAGTGTAGATCTTTTCGCACCCAAATAAGTTCATTATGGGGACGAGTTATTGTTGTATTTAAGGCACACGTCATATACAGCCCTCTTCAAATTTTTATATCGTGATTTGCTCAATTGAGAGCTTCATTTCTAATTTTTCCTTGTATCTTCCGCCAAGTGAAAGAAAAACAAATAAAGCACAGAGTAATTGAAGGCACTATCTGTTGTTGCTCCGCAGAACCGACTATGGATCAAATGCCTTGGAAAACCTTTTGTACTCTTCTGCTGCACGACTGTCGACAGAATTCGGCGTTCAACTGGTAAGATCTGCAATTTTGTAAAAATAAATTTCAAGCTTGTCTTGAAAAACAGTGGGAAGGATGTATTTATATGCTTACCTAAAATCAAAAATGAAACCGGAGAAATTGTTTAACTTCACGAAATGCTGCCTGCGCAATGCATACGTCACACCTGCAGCCACATTTAATCATTTGTAAATATATCAAAAATAGATCAGCAATCTTGACCATTATCACAATTGAAAATCTACATTTGTTTTTATGCCCAGGAAGTATACTCAGAAGTACATAAATCAAAAAGAAGCTAGGTGACAACCAGCATGACAGCCATCTCGATTACCAATGATTTCGCTGAATGCTTTATCACCCGAATCCCGTGCCCGAATAGGATTCTTTTGTATATCACAAAACTTGCAAAAGTTTGCAAAAAAGTATAGAATGGTCGCAAAACATGATTTGTCAAGGTTACATACATTTTTTGTAATTTTCACTTGTGGCTTGATGTAAATTGCAGTTAAAATGTTTCCTTAAAGTAAACTTTATCAAACCACATGTGAACATTTCTTAGGTGTTGACACCTTGAACCTAATTTTTCTCGTCGCCTGTCTTTTAGTCAATCCATTAAAAGACGATCTTTGAGAAAATAACCAATGACAGAAAAGCTTTATTTTTCAAAACCTGGAAATAACAAACGTTGCTTTAACTGCATTTCCAAATACTCTTCAGTTTCTTTCAAACGTTGCGATGATGTCTGAATATAAGTGAATTAATGTGAAGTTTAGCAACAAGAACCGTTTGTGCACCAGGGCTGTTTATTTGTTTTGCAGTTGGAATCATTTAGGTCATTGGTGTCTGATAACCCGGCGTGGACAGCTAACATCAACAGCTTCATTGGTACAGTAGAATCCAACATGGAATGGAGAAGCGACAACGAACAAGATATAGCTGAATGGTTGGGAAGCAAAGTCACCTTGAACATAACCACACCGAGGCAACGTCGATACAAAGCCATTGAACCGGATGATATTCACAATGGTTTTGAAAGAAAGTTTGGCAAGCGTTTTCCAAACAAATTGACTTTGAAACGTTAATTCTCTGAAGAAAAGCGTTACAAAGCATTCATTTACACATTGTTGGTTAATACAATTACTGATTGAGTCATTGCCACAAAGAGGAGCACATCTGGTTATATTTTATTGTAAAACGAAAGAAAAGCATATTTTTGTCAGGACGTTGTCTCGCTCGTCATGTTTATAATTTGACAATAAAAACATCTGGAAGAGCAGATGGGTGGAACAGAGGAAGACTCAGATGCCGTGGGAAATTACAAAGCAGAGATGCAGCAATCAACGATTTAAATGACGCAAAATTGAAAGTTTCGAAAAACAAGTTCTCAAGTTGTCAATAAATGAAACTTTCCTCTTGGAGCAGACGTTTGGTATTGCTACGTCTGAAGATATTAATTCTAATTTGATGGATTTTTTAGATAGCATGAATTTACCAAATATGGCAGCTTTGCTTTAGAGGTCGCAAGGAGTATTTTCTATATTCGGCAACTCAGCATTATTGGAAATCTCGAACAACACTTTTTCAAAGCAACACGCAGCGGTTTTTGTGATGAGAGTGCATTGATACCAATATGAGATAGGCATTTAAGATTGCATGGAGTGTCGAAAGTGATTATCATGGAAAGAGCCCCAAGTTCGACTACAAAGCAAAGTAAACTTGTGTTGATAGTCACTATGCTTTGCCGAAGTGGAAAGCAGGATAAAACAATGAAAAGTCTAATACCTAGATATCGAATAAAATGTCACTCAGGGAGAAAAAAGGGAAAAGTCGATTCTAATGCTTTTATCTTGTTATGATTTCACTAACAATAAAAAATGAAAGTTGACAAGTTGTTCATGAAATTTCAAAAATGTATATATAAATTGAAGATGCAAATGCCAGAATCTTACAATTTCCACCGTAGTAAAAACGCAGGTTATTTACTCTTCGCAAGCTGTACAAGAACAAACCAAAGTTTGCAAAATATTGCGAAGCATCTAAATCCCGTATTTTTGTCCCGCTATTGCAAACAGTCTTGATGTTTAACAATTACTTGATTTATTTCTTCCGTTTATGTGGCATATTTTTCCTCAATATCACTGATGTTGATTTTGGGAAAGACGTAGACATTATCCTCGTTACGCCACGCTTTTTCAGTAATAGGGGTTGCTTTGTCATCCGAAAACACGTTTTTTTGTTAAAATGCTTTGGTTTTGTTTAATCCAGTGTCTAGAAACAGATTTCAAGGGACGTAATTCAACTTTACAAGGTCGGGTTTGCGTATTGTCTCTCTGAGACAACGAATCATTAGCAATATCAGATCTGAGAACAATTTTACCTCAGTTGATCCTCGCAAGCAGGATGACCAGCGCGAAAAGCAAACTGTAAAACATTTTGTTGCTTAGAATAAGTTTTAAAAACAATAGTTGCTCTATTTGATGTGGAGAGTTCAACTCTTAATTGCACATCCTGAACTTGAAATGAATGCAAGACAGGTATCGTAATGAAATGCTTCAAAACGACGGCCTACGTGAAGAACTCTGAATAAAAACTTGGTTTGACACGTTGCTTGGCAATGTTGTTCTGAAATCGTAAACATATTTTGCTTTGTGGAAACGACCATGGCGTGTACGGCCAATCTGAATTATCAGTTATTTACGAGACGTGCAATTCTTTCGAAATCAATTGGTGTGCAAGTTGTAGGTCATGTTCTAAAAACATTTCCGTTGTTTGAAGGAACTGTCAGCTAGTTAGGTGTGAACAGTTCGAATTGTTTGTTCGTGAAATAAATCATCAGCAGGTGTTTTCACATTCTTGCTTCACGAGGAAATGTCCATGACCACTTTGCAAACATTTTTGTGTCTTTTGTTGTGGTATTACTTTCTGGAAACACACCATTATACTTCAGACTTGCCAAACTGCAATTCATGTGCAAACACATCCACCTTAAGCTCTCCATTCGCCTTTACCATGCCAACAGCGCCATTTTAATTTTAAAACATCGCGAGAATCGTAAAAAGGAAGATTGATAGACAACCAAAGGCACAAACCTTGTGTCAGGAAGGAACATATATTATAACGTGTTTTCAAACATGCTTAGATAATATAGGCATATCATGTTGATGTTACAAAGCGTAACATGCTCTTAGTAAGTTGGAAAATTCTTAGCAAAACTTCTTATTGTTTTTCTCACGGTTCAGACAAATAAAATATAAGCGCTGTTGACGCAGTAATCGAATGTTTGTTTCAGAGTTAAAAAATACCGCAAAAATTTGCCAACAGCCAAAACAGCATGGGACATGTTCAACAAAACAAAATGGCATTTGGACAAAGCAATGTTTTAACGAATGACAGTGCGAGGCCGTTTGCAACCGGTCCAGCAACTCCCAATGGCCAACTTGTTTCACGGGCCAATTTCCATGGGGTGAAATTTTCTGTGGGCCCAGGTTGCTTTGGGATGACACTGTCATGCCATTGAAAACCTTCTATCGCCAGAAATGCTGCTGTGCCTTTCGCTTCGATGCTTGTTTTGCAGCCGAACAATTGTCAGTAAACGTCAATATTTGTTGATACAAGGCAATGATCCAGCTGATAACGACGTTGCGTTTGTGGAAGCAGCGTTCCCTCATGCCAATTTAATCGCATAACACGACTGGGCGTCGATATAAGTTGAACATTGATCCAAGCGCTGCTTGCCCACGCCGTAATGGCTGCAAGAGCCCACGGGTGGAACACTGTATAGTCGCGTGAAAAATGGTTTGCAGAAGGTAAAAACACGCATGTAGTCGCAGTGCAAGAGGCGGTGTAGGGATGTACACGCGTCCGTGTATACCGGACAAATTTTCTTGAAGGATTGTACGAATTCCAGTAATTGTGAAAGCATAACATCTGCTCATCCAACTTATTTATGTTTGCCACAAGTAAAGATCAATCGGGAAATATAATTGATATCACGCAGATACAATCAGCACTTACATTCGATGAAGAGAAAGCGAGCAGCAATGTTAATTGACATGTGTGTTGTTGAAACTTGTAAGATTAATGATAACTTTATTTCTTGTACAGGGGTTTCAAACGATTTCCGACTTCATAATTTGTCGTGATTACATTAACAATTTGCAACGTTGAAAAACCTCAAACAAGTTTGTGTGAGAGGTTTGATTCAGCTCATCTTTCGGCAAATTGTTTTCAATGAAGATAATTAGTTCAAAATAGCTGCCTACACCATCCACGATTTGCAATGCAAGCTTTTATTTAAAGCTACAAAGAGGATTTAATTATGAGTTGATATTTTTCCCCTGAACCCCAATTGAAAAAGGATTCAGTAATAACATTCCGTAGTTTGATGTTCAAAGTGGTAAACATGAGATTCTGTGAAACCAGAGATTCTTAATATAATATTATGATTGACCTGTTTATTCTTGTAGCTTTTTGAAAAAGCATAATATTTTCCATGAAACATGAAACACGTATCTTAAAACATGCAACTTCTTGGATTATTAATTTTGCAACAAACTAGCAAAAAGTGGAAAAAATTCTGAAACAAAATGATGAGTCACAGAACGACCAAATAAGGTCGGAACGTTTCTGGCAAATTTACGGCTGTGGATGATGCATAAAAAAGCTTTTCCAGCAGAGTGTTTACACATAATAAACAATTGTGTGAGCGACAGTGTGCTTCTGCAAACAATTTTAGAGGCTTGATAAGCCACGGTCACGTGACTGGCTTGCTGTTGCCGTTAGTTGCTCATAGTTTCCATGTGGCCAGCAAATGCTTGGACGAGATCATCGATGTTTCCAAATATTTTAAGGGTGTAAAATAACTAAATACATAGATTTCACATCAAGTAAT
>JGI24158J21664_10002511_pt1 | contig 22328 bp, 13 predicted proteins | sample Ectturendosymbi3_FD_21664 | JGI IMG/M metagenome (IMG submission 21664)
GTGCATTCTGCCAAACAATTACGAAATCCTGCCAAATTACAAATAATATGTTAGAAATAATATCGACAAAATACTGCCAAAATTCTGCAACGTTTTTTTCAGTGAACGATTTACTTTATCACTGGACCCAATACTAATTGTGTTGCTTAAACTTATGATATTTAGGCAAAAAAGTGGGGGGGCCTAGGCCCATGCGCCCCCCCCATTTCCGCCACCTATGGTTGTGTGGTGGTTGTGTTTGCAAATCCCCCCTATTAAAAACTTTCTGGCGACCGTTCTGGATGTAGTTCTAACAAAAAGGTGTGGGAACGCACCCAAAGAAATAGCGATTATAAATCAACTTCAAATCCATTTTGAAGCAAAATGTTAAAATGGTGTCGGTGGTAAATGGTGTCTGTGGTAAATGGTGTCGGTGGTAAAATAATGTCGGTTAAAATCGGTTTAAATGGTGGTAAAATTGGAGTGCCACGATAAATGTTAAAAATAGAACCAAATATCATTTACAAAATAAACCAAACAGTTCATTTTACAGATTTTCCAACTTTTCCGAAAATCCCTAAAAATCCCCATATCCCTGAAAAGGGTCAAAAGTTCCAATCTAGGGACAAAATCCCTAAAAGTGAGAGCACTATGCTCAAGCCTGAGATACGTTTATAAAAGTAACAATTTGTGATTGTAGATTCAGTATTTAATCAGATATTAATAAATGTTGCAAGCTCACTGTTTCAACCAACAAAACTTTTTTTTTCAACTCACAACTGCCTTTTGCATTCTTTGCTATTCACATTTTGTTACAAGTTCCGCAGTTTCAAAAACATTACAAATGGTAGGCGTCTGATAAGTGGTGTGTATGTTTGTGTAGTGACATGCAGAAGACACCCATGGAATTCGTTTGCACAAACAACTTACGCTGTGTTGCTGTTTCAGGATTCAGCGAAGCAATTTCTCGCTGACAACCTTTGCTCAGTTTTTAAATTTGAGGACTCTGCTTGGTCGATTTCCCCTCAACTCGCGTCGGATATTTTGCAAGATCCACAAACACACAAAAGGGGAGAGGTAATCAAGCCTTATTTATTAAATGTCATCTTTACTGATAAGATATTTCCTCTATACCTGTTAAATTCTGTAAACTTGAAAACGAAAAGTTCCGAATACTTTCAGGACCTTTGCAACCTTGTTATCATTCTTGTCATTCCATGGTGAGTGCTGTGGAGTCCAGCATAGATCATACTACTTTTTACAAACTTTATTCCATCTACTTAATTCTGAAGAACTGATTTTTTCTACTTTGACAAATCCTTGACCACATTTGAGAACCTTTAAAAAATTGTTGTGTCACTCCAGCGAGTTTAAGGTACTAAATAATAAATGGGTTGATATGTGTTTTTATGAAAACCAGTGCAATACATTGCAGGAAAGTGTGTCGCTGGCGCTGTTGACTTGGCTTGAAACGGATGTTGAAGAACGAAAACAGCACGCAGGTCGTCTGTTGAATCACGTGATATGGCGACGTCTGCCCGCTCCATTCCTTCTCAAGGTTTTGCTGCGACATCCGATTATAACAACTGACAGTGCTATCAAACAATTAGTTTTGGACCACGTAAAAAGGTCCTACGATGACCAAGACCGTGGTATGGAGCTGATGTCTTCGGTGTTAGATGGAGACCCTGGAGAGAACACGGTCATGCGTGGAAATCAATTGTTGGGTAGCTACAGCAACGTTACTCCAAATTACAGGAACTTTAGACCACGCAACACACCGCATCAAGCTATACTGCTGGTGGGCGGTTTGACTTTAGGCGAGGCAGAACGCGGTGATACGACTCAGCCTAACGTCATGTGTTATCATCCGATGCAACGCGTATGGAAAAATCGATCTTCGTGGCCTGAGAGAGGTCTACGAGGTTTTTCAGTTGCCAAGTATGATGGCGGAGTAGCAGTCACAGGTAATACAAGCAAGGTTATCTGCAGCGAAGTTAGAAGTCACAGCGAAAAAGTTAACTATTGGTTAATTGTACCATTTTACAAATTTCAGCCGCATTTGATGGATTCCAAAACATTTCTCACATCAAGGATTTTGGCCAGACTTTGAGTATTTTTCGTAATGTATGGCATTTCAAATGTTTTATCTACTTTCGTTATCATAACTGAGTTCACGAGGTGTTTGAAAGATCTGTTTCTACTCCACACGAAAAAAAACACAGAATTTGAAAGGTGATAAGAAATGAAAACATGGCAACGCTGTATACTATTCCAATTCCTCAAGAAAAAAAATTGATTAACCGTAACATAAACTCAATTTGAGCTCCACAACCAGAACCATCAGTACAGCGCTGAAGCATTAAATGAAGCTTACGAAAAGTTTACTGATTTCATGCAGCAGGTCTGCATTGAGTCTGTTGAATGAAAAGCTAAATTTACTTGTACAGTATTTTAGAGTAAAATAATGGTTAATTGTGTAGTCATACTTCGAAGTGGCACTTCGTGTAGTAATACTTCGATCACACGGCTGTATTGTAAAGTTCATGACAGGGTAAACCCGTAACCTGTTGCATGCGCCATAAGCAGTGTGGAACAGTTGGTATTGGATCAAGCTGTGGTGGTACTTGATATTACATTAAAATTGTGCCCCTCTGTTATTCGGTATTTCTTGAAATGTTGACATGATCAAAACAAGTAAAAGGTGAGACAGATGCCGGAGAGAAAAAACATGGAAAGTTAATGAAAGCAAACAATTTGCTTTCACCAATGACAGGAAACATTCAGTGTGTTACTTGTTTCCATAATATTTGCATTAGCGGTATTGCACCAAAGTTCTAAAATTAGTAATGCAGCAGTATCGATTTTCACATAGTGACTTTTATCTGTGACATGGTTTAAGACATACCCGATCCCTTATTTATTACTTTGGGCTCACACGTGTAATCAATAACTACGAAGTAACACTCCGCAAAGATAGTTCAATGCTATGTTCAGACAAAAGAGTTGGGCTCGGGGTACAAAGTGCTTCACTGGTTAACGTAAAAATGAGTAAAGTTTTTTACCCATGCAGTCAGGGTTGTGCATCACCAAATTTTGTGGGGCCAAGAAAAATTTGTTCTGAACATATAATAAAAACAAAAATCTTTCCTCCCAAAATATATTTTGTCTCCCTAAACCCTAAAACCTAGCCACGGGCCTGCATGCAGTGTATCTAAGAAAGGTTTTGTGGCTACTTCATCGTTGAAAAGGAGTTTTGATTGGTTTTTGAAACACTTTCGAAACAATTTATACAGTTTTTACTTCACTCTAATTAGTTTCTAACAACTTCTGTTTTCATAGCAGTTTTGCACAAATACGTTTTGAATATCAGTGTTATTTCACCTCTTTACCTTTCTGCTTAAATTCCGAAAAATAAGGTTTTCATTCTGACAATGACTGTGCAAAGTAGACACTTCGTTACAAAGTGTGCAACTGAGAAATTCGTAAAACCCTAAATTTCGAGCCGCTTCTCCGAAAAGAGAGATCCCAGCTGCGATGGTTCGACCACGTGGCAAAAATGCCCAGGGAAACATTGGCGAGGCAAGTCTTGCTGGCTACACCCAAGGGAAAGTGGTCCATGGTCCACAGATCGGCCAAGGACCAGGTGGCGTGATTACACCTCAGATCTTGCTTGGTCTCGTCTTGGTGTGGAGCCAGCAGAACTATCTGAGATTGCTGAAAACCGTGAGACATTTCGAGTCCTCCTAGGGATGCAGCCCCGCGACCTGCCCAGAAGAAAAGTGGATATGAAATTGAATGAACAAATAAATGAATGGAAGTGTTTGAACTTTCCAGGTGGATGCTCCACAACTGCAAAAAGTCATTTGATAATCAATCGTGCATGGTATTATGATGTCATTAATAACCGCTGGGCTCAACTTCCGGACATGCAAAAAGCAAGGTTGGAATACATCTGAGATTGTTGTTGTGTGTTCGTTTCCATATTCAGTGATGCCAATGTCATTTTCGTTCAATAAACCGATATGTGTTGTGAAGTATGCTTCTTACCCTGACATTTGCGGTGCATCTGCGTTAGGATACTTTTGTGGGGTGTTGCGTGTTACGAATCTTAAATGTTTTTCAGGTCATTCCACAGAACTTGTGAACTCAACAGTCTTTTGTATTCTGTCGGGGGATCCGCGGTCAATGTTTTAGAAGCTGAATTTTACGACAAATGTAAAGGCTTATGGACATGTGTGAAACAATCAGCACCAAGGTAAGAGTTTGTAAAAAGAACGGCCGATGTTAAATACGACTAAAATAAGGTGAAGCATTGCAGGATGATGGCCAATTTTACTGCAAACGCATGTAATTCAAAGTTGATTCTTCTTGGAAGCGGCTTGCCATCTACCGTGTTCATTCAATGCTACAACCCGGCTGTGGACACATGGACAGTATTGAGATCCCCGAATGTTCCAAGACATCTATCTGCACCCGTTTCAGTGGCATCAGTCGATGAAAACATAATATACGTTGGAGGAGACAATACAAAAAAGGTGCCGTCTGTGTTGTAAATAAGTTGAAATAAACTGCTTATGTTCAAACCATCGGTTATACTTATAACAAGATGTTTATACTCAACACACGAAAATGTCACGTAAAAATAACACGAACACGTTTTTGTAAATCTTCCTGGCAATCGATGATATTTCCGCAAGTGGTAATCGTTTTCCCGAATATTCTATCATTGATAAAATTGAGATGTTCGGAACTTCTTTACAGGGAGTATTTGATCTGCGCAAAAACAAAAGCACAGGCCGTGATGCAAGACTGCAAAAACAAAAGTAGTACAGAGATTTTGATATTACGTGTGCCAACAGCTTCCCTGCACATGCTTAAGTCAGTTAGTCAGTGGTTCTCAAACTTTTTGTCGTTGTGGGCCCCTGTCTCTGCACACAAAACCACCGCGCGGACCCCTTCATTTTTTGGATTGAAAAATTTGATTTGGACGCTTCTTAGCGTCAGCAATTCAACCGGCCCGCCAATAAGCAAATCTAAGGCTTCGCGCTGCCGCCAATTGCCGTCACCAAAATCAAATGAAAGGTCAGTCATCTCGCAATATGAACATGTCAGGCTGCACACGTGGTGTGATGAAGCTGAGTAATGGCCCGAATGTGCGGATAAAAACTAGCGGGTCTTCTTGACTGGATTTTGGTTTACGGACCCCCTAGAACACATACATGAATCCCTAAGGTCAGGGGTTCTCGGACCCCAAGTTAAGACCCCTACTGTAAATCGAATAGCACAGGGCCGAGGCAGATGTTGTTAACATGCGTTAACCACAGTGCTCCGTATGATTGCTTACATTCCGTATTTGCAGATGCACGTGTATCACCCCAACACAAACACATGGACGCGAACAGCTGATATGAACAACTTGCACGCGAACGGCAACCTGGTTTTAGTCGGTGGCGAAGTTTTTTTGACTGGTGGTCACTGGGAAGACGACGGATATTTGGACGAAATGGAAAGCTACGATGCCGAGAAAGACACATGGACGTCGCACGGGCCGTTGCCCTATTTGTGGCTTTACCACGAAGGAGCAATGGTTTACGTCAACGACTAAACCGTAAACGAAGCGAGCGCAGTATCAGATTTTCGTGAGTTGAAGTTTACCGCTGACAGCTGGTGTTGGCTTGGACCAGGGGTCTCCATCTTTTTTGTTAGACGGCCACATAAGCTATTTCACAACAGTTCGAGGGCCGGGCATCTTACGTAATATGATTGTTTCGGGATATGTTACCTTCCACCAAATCAATAAATTTTACGTAAATATATTAGTCTTTCATTATTAACAAAATGACTCCGCGGGCCGTAGTTTGGCGACCCCTGGTTTAGATCACGTGACCTGGTCGGCATTCGGGTCAACTCAGCCCAAAGGCATGCCGTCCAGTTTAACTTGTAAACGCTTGTCTCGTGAAACAGCTCTTTCTTGTTCCGTACAGAATAAAAAACTGCAAAAAATCACGAGAAACTTCCATGCCTTGTTCAACCAAACCACTATCTAAAGTTGTTAAATTTAGGACAGGTGAAGAACAAGTCGCAATGAGCGTCCTTACCCACTATATTTAGATCCTGACGTCGGCTATCGCCTACTTATTGTCACTGGCTTCGACGTAATGCACTGCAAGAATGTGTTCTAGTGGGTCATCAAAAGTTGGCACTTCAGATGTAACGGCAGTGCTATCGATAATTCATTTACCGAATTGCCTCAGCTGGTCAACTTTTCCTGCTCTTTCCTGATGGCAGATCGAAAAACATGACGCAATCGTTCTTGTCGCATCGCGCGCCCTAGTTTCCAGCTCACTCTGTAGTTTGTAACTGTCTTATAGCAGGGGCTCAAGGATGTCTGCGAAAGTTTAAATTAGAGGAGCTGTAGAACACCTGAAGTTTTCATTTGGGAAAAGTTTTATCCCGCAAACTGCAGAACTGCACATCACTTAAATACTTATTTGGAGAACACTTAACACCAGCGGTTACATTCAACAATTATTTTACTGACAAAAAATGTATGAACACATTGGCGCCTGTGTTATTATGAAACAAAAAAACTGACATATATCATCAATCATAACCGAAGTCACAACAATGGGAAAGCTACACACGCCGGTTTGCGCAAATGGATCAACGTCAAAAAGCGCAAACGAGCGCGTTCTCGTCCATAATGACGCGATGAAGTAGAAAAAAAAACGAAGTTCAGACTAATCCAGTCCTTCTGCAGCAGCTTCAAATTCGAGCCGTTTCTGTAATAAATGCAGTAAATATTGAACTCACTTGCAATGCGCGAGCGGACAGGCACGAGGCAAAACAATTAACATTTTTCTATCTTCACATAGTGCTATAGATGGTGCCATAGTAAAGACGCCATTGTTATCACAGTCAGAAAAAATTGCGAAATGGAATTTTCAGGCAAATGCCTTTTCCAGTGGCTGTAAATAACCAGAAAATTTGTTGGGATGTTTGCAGTTAAGTTAATCAGAATTTTTCGAACTTATTAGTTTTTTTTAATACGCTTATTTATGACGCATCCTTGTGAACACTAATTACATGAATCTTTATGACGTACACAAGTTTTCAACAAGATCAATGTTGTAATTCAAAAATACTTCGACTGGTTCCCAGCACTGCGCGCGACAAACACCACAAACACATATCACGAACCGTTTTCAAAACTTCCAGGCAGGCCTGCGCTGAGGTTGGGTGCTTCCCATCTGAAATGTACATTGTTCTGGTACATAAAAAATCTAAAATTTGTATTTGGGACGCTGGAGCGAAAATCTGATTCGCTTTCGAACTGCAACATCACTGATACGTAAGTGTTTCGGACATGCACACACGCGTTACCTGGCAACAGCAAGTCCAGGAATTATTATCACTTCCGTTGACAACAAAAATACAAACAACGTTTTTGATGTTGGTAAACGCCATCATTGACTCACTGCAGAAAATCAAAGAACCGAAACTGATGGATGATCGACACGCGCTTTAGACCAACGTTACCCACCCAGTGGGCCGCGAAGCATTTCAAAATGTTGCAATTTTCCAGTATTAACTAAATCGTTTCTTGAAAATTAGTTGGTTTCCTACTGATTTGGTTAGAGTCGAGTGTTTTCCTGTTTGATCAAAATGTTTTTGGATTCATGTTTGGTCAAAATGTTTTTGGAAAGTAGATCTGAAATATGAATCGTTATATTTTGCTATTCACGCCACTAAGCACTATGCCACAGTTTGAATCGATGGTTATTAACAAAACTTCAGCGCTTTTTCAAGCAACCAACATATTCCTGGAATAGCAAATACAGACGAAACAGATGGGGCAAACTCAAACACAAGCGATTTGCAACACAGTGTGGATATTCCGACAACAGTGAAGAGCACAACCTGCACGGCACATTACCTGTGATAAGAACGTTCGCGAAACACACCACTGCACTGGCAGCGGCTTTTTTCATGAGTTTATCTTCGGGTAGGAACTTGTCGTCGCAGGCGATCCCGGGCAGTGTTTCCTCGCAAATAAACTCACATTCGGACGACGTGTGACATAAAAGCGGCAAAAGCGAAGCGCAAAACTGCGGCAAGTCGGTCATGCGATTCCAATTCACGGGACTGAAGTTGGAGTTCGAACTGGAAGAGAGAAACATGGAGTTGTGCGCTGATACCCATGTAACATCGTAATAAGTATGTTACGTCCTCGGCCAGTAAAATCACTTTTCTGAGCTGCAAACAAACAAACAAACAAGATAGCTAGAAGAAACCTTTCTCGGCGTCCAACTGCACGAGAAATGTTTTGCATCCTGCTCGCGAGTGCATGTCTGGCCGCTGTGGAATAGGTAGTCTTGCATTTAACGACGGCGCATGTTAACGCCTGTCCGATTTTACATTACTAACTCCAGAAAGTAACTGTTCGTCTGCATCAGGTTACTCGTTTGGTCAAGGCTTTCGATACCTTGATTTGAAACAACTTACACGCATTTGTTCAGCGGCATGCATCTTCACCTATTCTATATACTGACATCCGCCAACTTAAAATGCTTGATGTCTGTTGCAAGCCTCCAACAATAACACACTATGTGCTCCTGCGTGATGAGAGACTTCGACAGGTTCTCGTGGGTTGTTTTCGGTGCTTGCTCTCTTCGAATACGCGTAGATGTATCAACAGCTCCTCTGCATTGCATAAATGCTTTGCGTATTTCTCCCGTTCTGCTATTAGCCCGCGCGATATAGGACTGAGATAAACAAACAAGCAAGTTGGAAATGAATATTAACTCCACCAGGAGGTGGCTTTTTGAAAAGCGAAGGAACTTACGCCCCGATGTTGTGAGTGAGGTCGGCCAAAACGGCCGAGGTCAGCTTTGTCGCGTACACCGCGTATGTCGAACGCGTGAGGTCTTTGCGAAGTTGCGATTCTGATTCGATGAAAGAACGAAAACGCGACCTCAGGTCTTTCCGGAATGTCTGGAAATGGTTGAAGTTTATTTCACGCAGGCAAACGGGAATGTTGTCATCAGATAGTGCAAGTTCCTTTGCTGCTACAGCAAAGCTGATGGAATTACGTGGACTGGAATTCTAGACAGCAGCTGACGTCACAGCGCCAGTTTAAAAGAAACAAGAATTTACGTTCAGAAAAATACCGAACTAAACGTTAATCGATCGCTATTGTTCTGGCGGAAATGGCTGGTTGTCGGTTAGGGGGACAAGCGGCTTTGTGCCAACCAATCGGATTTCAAGTAGATGGTTCCAGATTTAGGGATCTGTACGCACGTGCAGGACAGCACAGTCTCATTGTTGTGCAGGCACACGACAAGGCTTTATCGGTTGGTTTGTTTGTAATTATTGTTGAATTTTGGAGATAGCAGAAAATGAACGCAGCCAGAAATATTCGAAATTTATAACAATGGCCGCATGAATATATCGTAGTTCAAAAAGGCGCTGATCGTACAAACAGCTCTAAAAGCGACCTATCGGTTGCCCATTTCGGAGTCAGACATTCACAACACGAAAGGCAATCACACAAAGACTTCATCTAGCTGTTAATCCTGGCATTCAGACCGAAAACGTGCTGCGAGAGTTAGACGTGGGTTGATACACGAGTGCCACCCCAGACAGGAAAACGTGGTCCCAGCCCCTTGTGACTTACATCGCGGAAGCCATCCGGGTTTTGTCGGCTGTACCTCATGAGAGCTGGAAGGAAATCATCAAAAATTTGAAGCAGTGGCTGTGTTTTCTGCAAGTAAGAAAAAAAGTCCAACGCAATTTATAAATATGGCACAAGTTTCTACTTTGTAAGATGCTTGTGTTGCATTTCTATTCGGTGAAGTACACCGCTGCAGAAGCAACAAAAACAACAGATCGCTGGATGTGAAACACAAGTCATAATCGATGCTGAAGATATTTGCTGGTAAATGCTGAGCGATCGATCGCGACATGATCCGTTAATTTTTGCAGCAACCAAGCTTGTGCTGTGGGGTAAGTTTTGTTCAGAATAATTAAAGCTCAATACAAGTTTCAGCAAGAAGTGCTTGAAAAGCGGCATGGGTTGCATGCAGTTGCGATTCTACCTGTAGCGGCGCGGGCTGCACAATACTAGAAAATGGCTTCTTGCGTTGCAAGGCATTTACTACTTGCGCTGCGTTGTGGGTGCTGCCAATCCCAACTTTACACGAAGACGTTGACCAGCCTACACTATGCAGTGAATCTTAGCAACACAAGTTGATCCAACCTTACCTTTTCAATCCGACCCTCAATCTCCTCTGTTGCCACAGCATCAGTTGCAGCAGCGTCCAGTAGAAGGCATTCGTGCAGCTCCACAATCAAAGTTGCTACCCAACCCGCATAATCCACTGTTTTCACGCCTGCAGATATATTGCGGGTGAGCACTGGATAGAAAAACTGAGTGAGAAGCAAATGAAAAAGAAACACTGCTGAAGAAAGACCTTCGCATCAAAATACAATGAATTCTATGCTTTCGCCGCCGCCGCCACTTACCACAGTCAGTAAAGGCACATAGAAACTGGAGAACTTCGTTAAAGACAGGGGCGCCTGACTTCAACAACTTGTTCAACATCGGAAACACAAGATCGAGACACTTCCGGACCAAAGACATTCTTCCGAGCAAGACGGAATGCAGTGGTTGTTTCATCGTTTCATGAAGCGTTGCTGACGTCGTCGACAGGAGAGAAGAATTTTGATCCTGTCACACAACAATTTACATTTTCGCAGCAAAATCTCGAATGCGACTGCAGGCATTTATTAAAATCTTGGATGGGGAACCTATTTGCTATTGCGGGCCGCATGGATTGTGGGATATTTCTGGAGGGACCCCAAAATTGATTAATTTTATCTTGAAGTTCAACCTCTATCTTCCTAAGGAAAACAAGGAGAGAAAACCATGTCAAGGAGCGAAAGAAACTTCTCTTGACTCATTGTCTACGTCTTTACTTACCAGCTTATCATGGAGTATCGTTTTGTCGCGATGTTGTGTTCTTACTTGGGTAACGAAAATTCTGATGCGGGCGAAATCAAATCTTCACGCTGGCCGCATTTGGCCAGCGGGCCGTAGGTTCCCCAGTCCCGATCTAACTAATAGTTCTCCAGGACATATCACACACCTGGCACACTGCGGAGATGAAATTGCAAAAATATTTTTACTGACTGTTAGCATGACAAAATCATGTTAACTGGTTGACGATAATTTTTAGTAAGTTCTCCTTCACACGGCGGCAAGTTCTGACAAACCAACGAAGACAACGATGCGTAGCATCCAATACAAATCAATTGGAATAAGTAAAAATGCAGGTACTATCATATTCAATGGTTCTTTAACGGAGGGAGGTGCGAAGTAAGGTTAGAGGTGCCGCGAGGGCCCAAGACAACTTGAAACAAACACATATACACCTAAGGTAAAGGTTGCCATGAGGATACTTAATGGCTGCTATTTTCCCGAAATGCCCTGAAGTGTTATTTCAGAACTGTTGATACTTCAGCTAGTCGGACACATGTATGCTAATTGATTTTATATTACCAAGTAGTAATATTTTTCTTAGAGCAGTGACTCCCACAACCCCAGCCTTCGACAACGCGCGGCTTCCTTGTCATGCGTTTGGAGGCTTGTGGCATGTTTGCCGGGAAAACTGGAAGCTGGCGGCTCTTAAAACCTTGTAACGTTTTAGTTCAGGGGTTGGCAACCCACGGCACGCGTGCCACACTTGGCACGCCAAGCAATTTCCAATGGCACAGAGAAGCTCCACGTTTTGCATATCAATTTTATTATGATTCACAATAAGTATTGTAGACCTTGACTTGTGCAAAAAGACGTATGTAGTTGGTACACTGAATGATTTGGAATCTTAAATCGACACGCATTTACCAATAAGTTGCCGACCCCTGTTTTAGTTAGATCAAATTCTGCAACAAAACAGCAAGTTCTCTGATGAAACGTAGAGACCGAAAGCCAGAGCTGGGAAACCACATTGTTTGGTGCGTAAAAATAATAATTCACCACACTCTGTTGTTTTACATTTGCGGCGCACGATACTTAATGTTTGCGTTAAATCAATTTAGCGTTTGAGTTGAATAAATTTGGTGTTTCCGTTGAATCAGTTTGCAGCTGCGTCTTACTGCAGTTGCGTGTTCAATTTGTAGTAAGCGCCTGGCTAATTGTTAGTTGGCTCTTGGCTTAGCGATGGTGAACTATGTTTGCTCTGTTTAAAAAATCGCGCTGATAGAGTCCTTAGATTTTTTTCTGTTGCGAAATGTTGAACTTAGCTTCAATCGTAACAACTGTACGCGCTGATTACCTTTGGTTTCCGTTAGCAACTCCTGCATGGTCCGCGAGGTTGCAGAACCGTTTGTGCACGGAATTTATGACGTGTCAGAATTGACGCAAATTTGTAAGTACGCTTTGTTAACTCCGTAAGTGCTACTCTTTTACAGCGGGTAAAATAAGGCTGGCGCCATGACACAAATTCTAAACGACCGTTTGATGTCGGACGAACCATCATCGTGAAGCAGAAAAATGTTAATCTGCCACGACGAGAAAAACGTCAGATGTTGCAAAATTTCGCAGGACAAACATGTTGCAGCTAGGTCAGCCATGTACAACCCAAATGGCTTGCTGAGCCAAAGAGTATGTCACTATCTTAACCAGGGCCGCACATTGAATGACATGTTAATGAGGGCCGCACATTCAATGGCTTACTTTGATCTTAGCAAACTAAATTTAGCTTTGCTAATGTACCGACACAGCGTTCGATTCCTAACTATAATGGTTACAGACGTGATAAAGTGCCACTGAAGACCACCTGCATCAAAAATGCCAAATTCAAGATGATCAAAATAAGGACAGGTTGTTAGGATACAGGATACTTTTACTACATCGAAAACCTAAACTGGGCCGCACAACTTTGACTGGGCCACCATGCGGCCCGTGAGCGGCGGGTTGGACACAGCTGAGCTAGGTAGTATGAAACTTTCTTTGCTTGCTTGCTGCATTAGGCTGTACCTCAAAGATTTAACGACGCAAGCAGGAAAAGCGTCTGCCCGAAGTTTGTGATAAGCGAAGAGAGCGAACGGCCGAGAATAGCTATGTTGATGAAAAATGTCACAACTGATTTCTACGCAACAAAGAGACCTGCAAAATTTGATTTGTTGCCTTCAGGTTGTCGATTAAGGACGCGTTGATCCACTCCACAGCACTACGAAGCTCAAACGAATGACGTGCTTCTTCGTCAGTTGCTGAAGCGCTGGTACCTCCACGTGCACTTGCAGCTAAAGAGAAGCGAGACTTTGGTGACTTTGTAATACGCTGGATTTTTTTGCTGTGACATTTCGCTGATTTGTTCCGTAATAGTATTGAAACCCGTCGTAACAGTATACACTAGCCTACATTTTCAGACATTATGACCGAATTGACTTTATTTTTTCAGTCACTTAAAAAAAAGTTCAGTCAATTCTGCAAGCGGATTTACAAGAGAGACAGTGCAAGCGAGGATATAATAGGTATTAGAACAATATTCAAACCACAAAGGAAATACGAAGTGGTTATTTGGAGCATGTACTACGATTCTGCTCTTAACGTGTTTTACACTGTTGGCCGATAAAAACAAATTGTCAAGGGTATGACAGGCCCTGAAAACTTACAATTATTTTGTAGATATACATTCACAGTCTATATTCGCAAATTTCATCGACTTCAGAAACACACGATGAACTGAATGCCGACTACAAAGAAAAAACTTTGTTGTTTAAATTCGTTAATGCCAACTGGACGAAGCTGCGGAACGAAGCATTTGCAAAAGGGTACTATGCGTGGGAGGGAAATGATGAAAGCGCACATTATTTGCAGCAACAACTAACATCAACAAGTTCCAGTGCAGGGAATAATACCAGCATTGATATTTCTTTCTTTAGGCTAGTTACGCGAGCATCCTGATCGGAGGGAATCAGCAAATACATTTCAGAGGCGTTTCATACTTCGCTGCTGAGAATAATGGCTTTTGGGAACAAGATTGGCGTTATGAACTGTTGCCAACAAGATGACTTTCCAATGAAAAAAATCACTTTTGGGAGTCTTACCTAGTGAGGTTTTTCACGGCGCTTCAAATTTTGATGACAGGGTTCCGTGATTCGCTGCCGCACAGCGTTGGCAAAACCTGACTGCGCATGTGACACGCTCACCGAGAAAGACTGATAACGAAGTAGAAACAGCGAATAGAAAAAGCGGCTAAACGTTCGCTACCAGTGAGTCCAGTCAAACTTTCTGGATCTTTCGGTATTTTTGAGGAAAGCAGGTCGGCTGCTGTTCCAGTGGATGACGTGTTCCAAAAAACAAATAGAAAACAAATGAGCAGTGCTTAAAATGTAAGCGGAAGCTACTGATATGTAAATAGTATTTTCAAAAGCTGCTACCTGATCTGTGGTACGTGTAGAAATGTACGAGCAATTCCAGGCGAACTTTGAGACATTCGGCCAAAAACAAGTTATTCCGGTCGAGGTGAATAGGAGCCAGGCCTTGCAGACGCCTCTCCAAGTCAACCTTAACACCACATGTTCACGTTAGTTCGGGCAATGCCCGATATCCGGGACTTGGCGGTAAAGTATAAATGCAAACTGGAACGGAGAGCTAAATGTTAAGCTGAAAAAAGAGGATTTCCAAACGAGACTGCCAGAGCAACGCATATATATGTGCGTAAGCAAACATTGCTGCACTTCAAAGCTACCACAAGACGTCAAGTATAAAAACCAACTGCACATGCGCTGAAAGCGGTTATTTTCATAGCATTCAACTAAAGAATGCAAATTTCACGAGTGAAACACTGGCAGCGCAACTGCCACTGCAGATTTAGAAACCCATCTTGCACGTAAAGAACGCTTTTTTCAGTTCTGCCCACACTACACGGCCAGCGACAACACAGGTGATGTACTTACAGACGACCCGTGCAAATAAACGCTGATTTCCCGGAGTAAATCAGCAGTTTGTTTGTCTGCAAGTACTTCGTGAAGCAAATCCTCGTCGGCAAGGAAACACTTCAAGTACTTGAGAGCTTGCTCTGGTCTTGATTCATTTTCAACAGCAGCGAACTGGACAGTTTTCTTACTTCCTTTCATATTCACTACCTTTCCGGAGTCAGCTTGTGTTTTGGCCGTTTTCTTGGGAGCGGTCTCCGAATTTACCTGTTGTATGAAATCAGTTATACCTGTTGTATGAAATCAGTTAGGTTACTAACTTGTGTAAAAACTATATACACGCTAAATGCGATGTTATACAGCCACAAACTGCCCCACATTTTTCGAATGCCGAACTTTTCAAAAGCTGCCGAAACACACCAAAAAAATCAGATAGTCTCTTCATAAGCTTTTCGCAATGCCATTGTGGCAACTGCCAGAACTACCTTCACCGAGTGAAAGGTCTGCGGTGATGAACCTGCGCATTATATATTTCTAACTGCAAGCGCAAAACGCTCACGTCATTTGTTGTTTGAATCTCCATGCTAGCATCTTCCTCCTCAGCAAGATCACTTAACCAATCCCGGATGAGTTCGAGGACTCGCTTGCTCCAGCCCCAGCGAACCATGCAGCGGATCAACATCGAGAAATAGGAGGCGGGGACATCGTCAGGGAGGGAACGCAACTTTGGTAAAACGCTCTGACTGATACATGAAAACACAACGTTACTGGTTTCGAACCACGATGCGTTTTCAGAAAAAGTAGGTTTCAGTTTGGCGCAGCCCTGAAGTGCCCATCGCATTCCCTAAATGCTTACGCCAATGCCTCAAGAACACGAAATTAGAAATAATCTTTGGGATGTTGGTGAGTTGGTGGCGATGGCACGAGGGTTACTGAGAAAGGGAGGACGAAGCGAATCCATTCACTGCTGAAATTGGTTTTGCCGCAAAAAACAAAAAAATAAAAAAAGCAGCTGACAAAAGAAGAATACTGACAATGCAGTTTAAAACTTTGGGAAAATACAGAAAAACTACATTTGTTATGAAGATTAACTCACGCAATGTTATTCAAACAAGGTAGAGAAAATGTCACTGTAAAAATTTTTATTGTAATACCTGACATTGCTTAGAATCAACGTACAAACTTATCTTAAATCTTTCACAAGTGAGCTAGGAAGATTTTGAGGAGTCCATCACGCAAAACGAAATATAAACCAATAACAAGTTATCGACAAGCTTTAATTGTTCGTGGAACAAAGAAGCGACGGTACGAAATAATCACTCATAAGGATCTGTATCTCCTTCCACCAATCAGTGACTTCACATAATCGCAGTCAGTACAACTGTAGCATTTTAATCACAACAGCGCTTGAATATCTGTGACTTGATTCATTCTAAAGCGCTCTCATATCAGGCTGGGACAACAGGGTCTTTGCTAGCAAGTGAGATAACAACCACAGCAAAATCAACAGATCAAGGTATAAGACCGACCTGAATCTGGACACACTGGCAGGATGCAGCAGCGAACAGAGTTGCAGAAGAGCGTTGATAGTTCGTTCATCGTGGTATTTTTTGAAGCAGACATGAACAGCTTTGGGCAAGACGATGGCGACGCGTTTTGCCAAGTTGCGAAGTTCGTCGTTATGTTTCGCGGTTGTTTTCTTTCTCGTATCTTTGCTGCCTCCATCCGAATCTGACACTGAAAGCACAGACGGGAGTCCTTTATATCAGGTGTAATCAAAGTTTCGCATTGACAGACGTTGCGGATGAGGTATGATACACTCAGTGGCGGATCCCAGTGCAAGCGTTTGCGGTTTGTGGGCAAGTCAAACGGGGTCGCCAAAAAAGGTCTTCACTTGTTTAAAATGCCGTAGTCTCTAGTGATAGCAATTGCTGAGTATCTAAGCCAAGAAAGTGGCTGTTTTTATTGGTCATACTATATGATTTTTCAAAGGATCACCACGGTTAAGCGCCTTATTTATCATAAATTCACAAAACTTATGAAGTAGGTCCGAAAAGGTGGGAACTCATTTTTCATACGTTGTGCAGTCACTAAGAACACTGTTGGTGCCCCCAATAAGCTCTTGTATCTACAAAAATGCTTAAAAGATATAGCCTAAAACAGCTATTTCTAACCCACGGCTAACTTGAAGGTTTTGTGCGACCCAGTTAAGGTTGTCGTTGGTGTGAATGAACTGCACTTCGTTGTGTTTGAAGTCATCCTTGTTTCTTTTTGTTTTTCACCCTTTTTGTTCATCTTTTTTTCTTTAGATCTCAAATTTTATAACATATAACTTTGGAGAGAACATTTATCGATATAAGCCGATGGTAATTTCAGGCCCCAATGGCATTTCTGCAATAAACAAACAACATTTTAAAAGCAAAGGTCTTATTTACAAGTTACAATCTAGTCCAACAGGAACGTGAAAACGAACTTCCGAAAGTGCTATCCAAAAAAATTGAGTGGCTATTTTCTTATGCTCATCGAAAACGCAACACTTACCCTTAGACAAAGACGGATACTTTTTGTGAAAAGCAGCATATAGAAGACAGATGTTTTCAAGCAATCCACTAATAATATGTGGAGTGACGATGATCTCCTTGCTAGCATCTTCTTCCTGTAAATCGAAAACATGGACTAAGTTTCCGGTTCACAAAGCTTCTGCACGTGCAGTTAATGTAAGCGAGAGCTTTCGCTCTCCACTGCTGTTCGAAATACATGACTAAATGCATAATTGCTGTGAGCATCAGTCTAAATTGCAATCAATAACTCAATCGTTTACGTTTATCAGCTCCAGGAACCCATTCGATTGCTCCTCCTGCGCGTCTGTTGAAAACCCAGAAGTTAACTATGCGCGGTTTACCTCTTTATTGTCTTCATCTGCTTCCTCCTCAGCCTGCAAAGTCTTTGCCACCTGGATGTGCACGAACCTGGCCGTTAACCAAATGAAATCACCTGTGGCAAACACACTTTTAGTTTCCGAAGACAGTTTAAGTACGAGTTTCCTCAATAATCAAGCCAAAACGGAGCCCTACAACCGCGAGGCAATCAACAATGCATTCAATCTTATGGGAATTGCAATTTTCCACAGGCGACAAGTTAGGGTATCACCTGACAACGTAATTTGAAAACGCTGAAATTTAAAACCTTGCGACTGAGGCATGATCGACAGTGTTATGACAAATGCAGATCACGGCGGAGTGATGCAGGGACCAAACAGATCATCCAGCTCGTGAACGCATGTTCTGACATCATCTCATGAAAGGTTTGAAAAATCAGGCTGTGTTGTAAATAAAATGATTTCAAATATAGTTACGCTGCTCTTCTTCCTAATCCATAATATATCATACAGTTCTCAACTTTAGTGCTGCTTTATTGGTGGAGAAATATTGCTCCACCTTGCAACCGAGCTAGAGTCAAGAGCATCAATGGCAAACTGAGCAACGTATATCTTAAGGCTCCTTTGTAGAATATCAGCACCTCTGTTCAGGTGACGACAAGATGAAGAAGCTTCGATAAAACCAGCAGTTTTTGTCTGAACAGTATGAGGACATGAGCAAAAAGCTTAATCCACGGATGTTGAAGTGAAGACTCTACGTAGAGAAGTGAGAACCAGAAACTAAAAGATTACATCCGCTAACTTGAGGCAGAGCTTGGCCAGGTGCAATCATCACGGATGTTGGTGCAAACTGCCATTATGTACTTCATGATGAAACAAAGAACAATTTATTGCAGTACCTGCAAAACCTGTGAATGTTCCAGTGTTACTGGGCAATTACTAAACGCTCAGTGTCATGTTATTGTTCGATCTGTATACCTCGGTGTTTGTCAATTAAAATAGCGACTGGTAAACGTAGTGATGTATCAATCACGCAAACCTTCATGGAATAACCAATGATGGTTGTGGAACTGAATGCAACTCTGATGACACGTTGAAGGATTACAAAGCAGATAAAACGTGCATTCCACATATGAGCACCATAAATTTAAGACAAAAAGATTGATAAACTTGCAACTGTGTTATCTGACATGCAAACCCACCACAATCATTGCTACTGTAATAACAATTAGTGAAGCTGAAATTAACAGAAGGATGGTGTCTATTTCCAATACTATAACTGGGTACAAAATCTTACATGGTGGAGAATTCAAAAAATGACAGCATCTCGCATCAACTCCGAAATGATATATATCTACTGTAGTTAGTGGTTCTGAAAGTCTTTGGATAGAAGTCGATATTTTCAGATAACCTAACACAATTTGTAGTAGTCTACAGACGCCCATAAATGGCATTAGTGCATTCACTATATGTGCCGTCAAGGATCTTCATAACTTCAGTGACTTAAATATACGATGTCACTGGCAGTGGCATCAACATACATTTGTTCGAACAAAGTGCAAACACTCAAGTAAAAAAACTGTATCATTGCCTGTACAAGTTATAAGTGCTTGGAATTTATAAAGAAATCTAACACAATAACACCAACTACCTATAACTTAACTGATTATATATATATACACAATCTTACCAACAGATAAATTAACTCCAGACATTTTAACAAATGTCATTTCTGATAATCACCCCACTTTCGTTTTGATCAAATCTGCCAACTTTCAAAAAGTCAGTGCAAACGACAAATTTAGGCGAGACTTTTTCAACTCTGTTGCTGAATAATTTGAGCTTTACATGAAAGAGACCCCAAATGGTCTGGCTGTCAATGTAAATAATCCAACAACACTTTGGATATTGGTTTCAATGCAGTTAAAAAGAACCTTGATTACCATGCAGACATGCACCATTGAAAAAAATCTCCCCCCAAACTCCAAGACTACAGAGAATTGATCAAAACAAAAAAATTTCCTTTACGGAACACTGGTTCGTGCTAGATTTCACCATGAGCAAGCAGGATAATATAAGATATGAAAATTAAGAATAAAGTGAACCACGCACTAGAAATAAACAAAACGAAAGAACGTAATTATAAATCTCACGCAGTTTGTACATGCGCGAATGCCGCTATAAAAAATTGTAAACTGACTAATACTCTGATTACTTCCCAAGTTAAAACTCAGTCCTACCATGAAAAACTATTTGGTTCAGTAAATTAACAGTAAAGTACCAATCCAGAAACAACTAATTTATTTAATGACTATTTTGACATACGAACGCATACTGCAAGTTGTTCTGCAATTATAAATAGAACACTGGACGTTGTTCGGCAACTGTTTTGCCATTGGAAGCACCGCTGGTGGAAGATGGCAATTGTTCGGTGTTGCACAAAGAAACTGCTACAGAACATATATTTTCTGCTTCAATGGGTGAGGGTTATGACGACCCAGCAACTGTAATGATCATTCAGCAGACTTTCTACTTCCACAAACCGCATTTTGTTTCAACGTGACAGCATACCCAACTCAAATTCGGCCATCGGCTTCAAACCACGCGAAAAGAACATTGCTATCGATGGGTGCTCACCGACGCAAGCTGATCAACAGTTTTTTCAATGCACCGTAATTTCGAATTGTACTCGAATAAAAACATTTAATGTTTTTCGCCATGCGGAACGTGTTCTACTGACGGGAGTAATTTTTGTCTCATTTTAATTTTCGATCAAAGAAACTACGCAACTCATGCTGACTCTAATTCAAGCAATGTTAAAACATGAAGGCAATATTGTTATAAAAGAGATACAGCGACGTTTGGGAAAATCCATTAAAAAAAAGCTGTTCTTTAAGCTCGCAAATGTATTTAACGAAAACTGCCTCGTGCACACAAATCGCAAAACATACCTGATTCCGGAGCCGATAGCTTGTCTTTAGCGTACAGATAGAACTTTCTTGCAGCTATAGGATGTTGGTCGTAGAAGTCCACACATCTTTGAAGCCAGACCTGGAAAATAATGCAGCAGTGTACAATTATTGAACGACACCGGGATTTGAATTCACACAAATGTGATGTCATTTCCAGTTTACTCCTTGATTACGCCGTCAACAAAAATGCACTCACTGATTTCATCACTAAGCATTAGCATGTTCTTTTAAAAAAATCACACAAATACATTTGATACTGAAATTTATCGAAGTGGTCAACTACATTCAGGATTTTGAGAATGATCATCCCCAATCGCAAAAAATACATCAATGTACAAACCTCCATAGTTTGATTGGCAGGCAGAAAAGATCCAGAAAGCAGTTTGACAAGACGTTTCGTTCCGGCAGGATTTTCCACCTCCAACTGGGCGAGGATATTTTTCACTGGGCATATGTCCCAGAACTGCAATGTTACTTGACTTCGTAAGTGATGGGCTACATTAAAATACACTTAACTCACCAACAATGGCCTATCTCACTTTTTTAGAGTAGGCAAACGTTTCAACACTAAAATAGAAAAACTTTCGCGACACGGTAGATGTCCATGGTTTTCACACCAGCATCGAATAACAAGATGCTTTAATCAACGCAGCAACCTCGTTGCGTGACGATAGCATTACATCAACGAGGTTAACTTTGCCTTACAAAGTATGTTCATTCATTTTCAAGGAAAAGCGGACTACGCTTTTCCTCTCGAGAGGGCCCGCGGGGGCAGCATCCCTGCAATGTCTCTAAATACCTGTTTTCAGCAATCTCTGATAGTTCCGCTGGCTCCTCACCGAGACGGGACCAAGCAAGGTCGGAGATGTAATCACACCGCCTGCTTCTTGGTCTGACTCTGAATCGCTTTACCTTGGGCGTGGTCAGCAAGACTCGACTCGCCACTCTTTCTTGCGCCATTCCATAAGCGTGTACAAACCATCGTAGCTGGGATCTCTTTGTTCGGAAGAGTGGCTCGACACTGAAGTTATTACGAATTTCACAGCTGAGCACTTTGTCGCGAAGTGTCACGCCGTAAACTTTTCGCGAGAACCCCGATCTATCGGTTGCACTTGAGATAGCACGCTTTGTCATTACCCAAGATTCATGACCATAGATGAGGATCGGAACAAACACAAAGACACATTTAAAAACTGACAGCGCTGCGGTGTTTGAAAACTCCCGTTTAGTGACCACGGAGCGATAAAGCTCACGCAATAATGTGTTTGCTGCTGCAGTGTACTGTTGCTTACTTTCGGCATACACTGACCTGGGTTTCTGTAGAGACATCATACCCCTGTCTTTTTAGTGCTGATTTTCATTCTCGCTTGGTCGAACGCAGCAGAAAACCATCAAGTGCATGCTTTAAAACCCCGTTCAGAGGATGTAAGCAGCGCCAAATCTTCAGCAAAAAAACAAACGGTTGATTCTGAAGCCTCCATCAGCGACACCATCGTCCACTTGGCTGTGACTGCCTATCCAACTCATATAGACTACGAAGAGGAGTGGTGACA
>JGI24158J21664_10002512_pt1 | contig 22324 bp, 14 predicted proteins | sample Ectturendosymbi3_FD_21664 | JGI IMG/M metagenome (IMG submission 21664)
CAGTCTGTTCGTTGAGCAGGACACGTACTTGTGACCGTAGTGGTTGAAAGCAACAAGTGAAATGTATTTTGAACGTGTCAGGCAACTCACTGTTGTTCTACGTTGCTCAGTGATGACAATTTTCAGTTAGTGTTTTTCATTTGCCTGTTTCAAGTAAAAACCGCATGAAATGAATGTTTTCAGATGCAACTCGACTCTGCATTGCCGCACCTCACGGCAGTGGAGACGACAGTAAATCTTGGTTAATCCGGATTCGGTTAATCCGTTTAATCCAGATGTTCGCCAAATCCAGATGAAACTGGTCGTGCGAGTGATTTCTACCATTTTCTTTACAAACATCTTCGGTTTGTCCGCATTTTTTAATCCGGATCTTCGCCAATACAGGAGAAAATCTGCTCTTTTCACATCTCGTAATCCGGATTTTTCTTCACTTCCACGCTGTTGTGTATTTAAGTGCACTGACTGGTGTCTAGGAAAGATTCAGTAGCTTTCAGACACAGCATCAGCGTGTTCACGATTACCAACAAACGTTTAGAATTATGATAACAACGGCCGCAATTGCACGCAACATTTTAGTGACCGCAGTGACGATTATTGCGTCACACACGGACATAGCATATTACGTTGAACATAACGCTTAGGCACGCAGCCGCACAACGGTTTCAGTCTATTGATCAATGTTGAGTGTACGTGTGTAAAACATTATCCCTTATCCCTTAGTGTACTGTACTCGGTAAGTCGTCTGGAGGGCATTACCTTCCAAATAGAGTGACTGCTTATGGACCAATCGCAGAAATCTCTGCGTCAGTCCAAAACCACAGATCTCTCCGCAGCCAAGTAATCTAAAATTAAGAACGTAACTAAGATTGTTCATAACTTCCTGGATATGGCGGTTACTAGTTTGATATATCATTGTAACTACATCAATAAATTCTTTTAGGTTTTGCAAAAGTCTGCTGTTGAGTCGTGAATGTGTTCAATTCAAATGATTTTCACCGATATCGCAGTACTAAGATGACGACAGGCTAGAAACAACCATTTTTGGTGAATCCGGATTTTCGCCTAAACCAAATAAAATCGTCGGTTCAATCGAATCCGGATTAACCGAGGTTTACTGTATTTTCTTTTGCATACTGCTCTGGCCTTTCTGCAAAGTATCCAGTTATCATCACAACGACTTGCATTGAGTTCAACAATTCAGTCAAATGCTTTTCCAAAGAACTACAACGTTGATATGTTAATCCTAGGGAATTCTTACAAGATTTGGGTTTTTTTGGGCATAACTTTGGCACCAGAAACGCTAGGAAGTCCATCAAGAGCTCTAAAGACTCGTATAACAGCCTAGAATCCAAACAAATTTGAGCCATAATTATGGCTCATTTTCTGGGTGATGACGTCATAAAAGAAAAACCAAAAAAGCAAACATACCCCAACCCTGACGACATCCACCGAAAACCCCAAATCTCAAAAGGTTTCTTTTCAGTCCAAACTACAAGACTTCACGAGTCTTGCCGGGGTTTGAATAGCTCTCTAGCATTAGTTCCGGTCGATGCATCGCTGGCCAAACTAGCCGTTAGTGGGAGACTCATGCTTTTTAAGCAGTTTTTAGATTTTTGTTGAAATGGGGTTTTTGGGCCATAATTCTGGTTCCGGATACCCTAGAAGGTCAATCAAGGGTTCTAAGGACGCGGATGATCGTCTAGTTTCCAACGCAATTTTCAGCCAACAAAATGGCTCTTTGAATTGGCGCCCAGGACCAGGCAAAGTTGGTCAAAAATTCAAAAACATGCCCTCTTTCTGACGTCACCAAGAGAAAACCCCAAACCCAAATCAAATAATTTTTTTAATCAAAACTAGAAGACTTTCCAAATCCGAAGTTAGTTTGAACAGCTCTCTGACTATTGCGGCTGGAGATTTATGGTCAAAAAGTGCCGGCCAGTGCAGTGGCCGGCACGGACGTTAAAGGGTTTTATAGTTGTTGTTTTTTTCACGGACGTTAAAGGGCTTTAATGAGGTGTAATACACGCTGTGTGGAAGTGACGCAGATTTAAGATATAATCTTGACTTTCTCCACAAAGATTCTTCGTTATCAAAGAGCTTATCAGCTCAAGACCAGTGAGTTTGTTTACTTGATTTGCAAAACCTTTCAGGACCGATTGCTATTTTTTATTTGAAAATATATTTCTCATCACTGAACTTACAGCTTAAGGATGCACGATTCTCGTATGCTAAGACAAGAGTTAGCATGATGACGCTACTGATAGTTGCAAATTTGATTCTCTAGTTTGTGTAGTCCCAGACATTTGTGATGGGGTTTGTTTAGAATGATTGATTTATCGCGGTCATTATTGTTGATAAACGATTGAAAATTCAAAAGCAGAAGGTGTAGTGTTTGTCAGATAAGTGAAAATTTGGTAAAACATTTGTNGATACTACTCAAATATGAAAATTTTATTTGATGTAGGTTGAGCAGCCTCCAAAAATATTTTGCCAATAATAATAAATTACGAAAATTAGGTGTTTTGGTACAACGCAACATATTTCGAAAAAATCACACTACTAGAGATATCTGGCCATCGAACTGTTTTATGAGAGCTGCCGGCCCTCTTTGAAAAACGTTTGGTGACCACTAAGTTAGACCAACGTGCCAGTTGCCGTCTGGAGATGTTAACGTCAGTTTTGTTAAAGACTTCGAGATTTGATTGATCGTCATCTCATGGTTCCTACTAACATGAAATTAAATTGCTTTGCACCCAGTCACCAAATAATGGGGATTGTGCTACACACGTCAGTTCCGCTGAAGATTTTGCTATCTCGTATTTCGTATTGGATTGAGAGTTGCTGCTATTTGAGTTTCGTTCGATGAACCACGACTTATAGCTTGCAAGTTTTTGTCTGCGGCATGATGTTTTGATAGTTGTGTTTTTAATTCTAGTTTCTGATTGAATCGTAGCAAAGGATTTGAAACTTTGAAAGATCGCCAAGCAACGAAGATGACGTCTTTGTTGTCTAAGAGCACCATCAGTTTAAGATCAGTGCGTTTGTTGTCTCGATTTTCAAATATTTTCAGGACCTATTGCTATCTTTCACTTATAAAGAATATTCCTGATCACTGCATCCACAGCTTGAGACGGAATGAGTTCTCTTGATTTAATGTTAAAAAATAGCCGATGTTAACGCTGCCTTTGCGCTTGAGAAATATGAACAAATTAAGTTGTTTACATCATAGAAGTTCATGAAAATATATCAATCCACTTGCAAATGGTAAACATGCAATCCAACTGCTACCAGTTTATCAGGGTATGCTTTTTTGCTTGAAATGAACTGCAAGCACTATTACAAAGTAGCTTATCAGCAAGGCAGACCAGAAAAAGTCATCAAACACAACAAAACCACAATCAACTTCCATGATTTGAAAAATGAACCACTCAATTTGCTATGAAATCCAAAATTTTGGTAATCGCAAAACGTCGATGCTGTCGTTGCTGAGGAAGTCCTTTTGCAGAAGCTTATTGGATTTTCCCAGAGCATTCAAGGGCTATTGTTTTTACAAATCCTTTTTTTGCATATCTTGACAATACAATCTACATGGGGCTTTTAAGGATCTATTCTTTGAAAATTTAATTCGAAAATGAGTTTAGCACTTTTTCTTTATTAATGTAATTTTCCTTTGAAGTCCTTTCACATTGCAAAAATTTTTTCGATGTTTTTGATACTTGTATTTGCGTAATGCGGGATCGTCTTAGGAAATGCATGCATGCCTTTGTAAACTGATATAATTCCAAGCGGAAAAAGGATTTCTTCAAAGATATTGTTATATCTATACTGAAAACACGAAACATTGTGTGTTCTATTTTAGGTTGAAAAGGTTTTTCTCAGCCACCATTTTTGCTTCAATTTGTACTTGCATAACACAATGAGGCAAGATTTGGATACTGAAAATTATAATTCTTAATGCAAACAACAGTTTTCTTTGAGACATCAATGGTCATCGTACAACCACGCAATATGAAAGCATCTCCAAAACTTTGCAAAAGCAAATTAAAGAAAGGCAAAACACGCAGATAAGAAAGTTTGACTTCTTAAAATTTTATTTTGTTTGTGCACTGAAAAATTGTAGCCAATGTTGTTTTGTTGAATTGATAAAAGGAAGTTAGTTGAGTCGACAAATATCAAAAACTCACCGTAAGTAACAATTATAAACGAATAAATGATTCCATAAATGTTAAAGATGTTGTGGTAGGTGGAAAGTTGTAAACAGCGACAACTGAGCAACTGGTTCAGGTTAAAGTGAATGAGGTGGTCATTTCAGAGTGTTGCCAAACATCCCATACTGCGTCTGAGTTGGAGGAGGCTCCGGCTGGTACGATTCTCGGGGAATTTGACTGTTGGCATCCGTTGGTTGCAGAGGATAGGCAGGACTGGCCGTTGTATTAAACATTCCCGGTTGTGGCATTGGCGTAGCAGCTGAAAAATTTTTCTTTCAACGTCAATTTGTTTATGGTAACGTAACGAATCCAATGTTTCAAAAACATGAATATGAGGATATTGTTTTAATCTTTCGGCCGAAAGATTTTTAATAGGAACGCGAGTGCCCATTACAAACTTGACATTCCTTTTAGGCACAGCTGCAACCTGTTACTGACAACCTATAATCCAGAATAGTTGCATGTCTACGATTTACGGACAAAAAAGAGATAAAAATTGCTGCTTTACGTTGTTAGTCAGCAAACGTTGAACAAAACTACCGTGGTTTTTAGCAAATGTTCCTGGCTGTCACAGACTCGTTTGAGTTGAAACGGAACGACTTTTAAGAAAGCCTAAATTTTACATTTTCGGATTTTTAGATGGTTTCCCCAGATGCAGCCCTGAATTTTGACCGACCGTTTTGACTTTTCAAGTCACAAACTGATGATCCTACTTTGCGAATTACTTAGGTAGCACAAGTTGGCATGCGAGTGGTGTTGCGTATTTGTGAATGTTGGTGAAAACAACAAATTCTCTCTTGAGCCAAATTAAACTTTAAAATCATGTACAGCTGTTTGGTATACTGTAATGTCTCTAAAAATGTTTTTCCCTATGTGCAGAACATCTTAACCCGTTTTAACTAAAATAATACGTGTAGCGCACTCGGCGCTAAATAGAAAGTACCAAAAAATTCCATTGTTGGAGACAAAATTCCATTGTTGGAGACAAGTAATTGATAATATAGTGGCTAAGGTAAGCCTAGGTTAGCGCTTGAATTAGTTGTTTCTGCGCTCACCACATGCAAAAACATTAGATAAACAGGCTTCAGCGTATCGATAAACTAAAAACTTTAGTTTAAACCATAAAATGTTACGACGATGACAACAGTCGTTTTTGAAACCCCAAAACAACCAGACAATAAACATATAAAACTCATATGCAATATAAAAATAGAAAACATATTGTAAATCGGTTATAAGCATAGCGAAGAGAAAAATGGAAGGCAAGCAACGTATTAAGAGTTGAGAAATATAAAGTTGAAGAAGTAACTCATGTACATACGCGACAGAAATATGTGGCAATACATCATAGGAAATGGAAAGCCATGCAGCATCCCTGACAGTACAACGAGGATAAGCAGTGGAAGTGCATGAATTATGGCAAAAAGCAACAGTACATACAGTAACAACCATGAAGAATTTACGCAGATATTCATGGACCACAGACACTCACGGACCATGAAGAAATGCCATAGTTTCCCAGACATCCCGCAAGGACAGAGTACAATTTCCATGCAGTTATTTTTATATCTTATTTGTACAATTTCCCTGCATATATTTTTATATCTTATTTGTAATTCGATTGATATACATACCTGCTGAAATCAGGTTTAGAATTATTTGACACCCAAATGTGGTTTTGCGCGGCAACACGTTCACTAAACGTTAACGCAATCTAAGCACAAAGCATAAGTCTCATCATTCTCAGAACAAAACGTTGTTGCCAAAACGAAAATGGTTGAAATGCTTCCATACAGATAAAGATGGCGCTAGACCTTGCAATTTACATCACTGCAGCAATCGGCTCACAACTGATTTCACAGTCTTGACCAGTGACGGATCTGTGCGGGGTAACATTAGTTCCAGACCGACAGGCTCAAAAAATCCATACCACCCTCTAGAAGCGGCCCCTTTCAAAGATGGATAACGCCTTTCTGTTCCGCATTTTTTTCTATGATAATTACAGATAAACGTAATTTGGGGCCACTTTTTCGACTGCCCCCCCCAAAACTAGGTCTGGTTCTGCCACTTCCTTGAGCCTGAGGCACATATTTTTTTGATGCACTTTCCCCAATATTTTCCAATGATCGTAGAATCGTGAAAATATTGATATATTTATACACCCACCTAGACCGAGCGCTTGTTCCTTGTTGGATGGAGGAGTTTCTGGTTGTGGTATTGGGCACTGTTATTTCTTAAACTGCTAATTTCAGTTGAAAAAAGCAATTATTTTTCCAATGACTTACTATAATTAAGTTGATTGGCAGCGGCCAGCCTTTGGCGTTCTTGGTCTTTCCTGTACTTGATGTAAGTCATTGCGACGAAGCTTCCAACAAGTACCACTGTTATCGCATACCACACGTAGTTCCTCTGAAGAAAAAAAATTAATTGTAGGTTATTCTTGTGAGCATGCAAAAATGAAGAAGGCTGCTGGCAATGGCTTTTTTCTGCTAAAGGTTGGCAGCTTTGACATTCGTTTTGTGCTGTTTTTTGCATTATCTTTTTCGCTTTCTGCCTTTTCGAACTTAATTGTTTTTTTACAAAAGCAAAACAAGATTTCTATATAATTGGATAAAACTGAGCGAAGCCATTACACACTCATCCGCCACGATACAAGAAAACATACACGTAATCGACGCATTGCGGAACTATACCAAATCGATTGCATTCACACACAAACGAGAACCTCTCATCAATCTCTTACTCATGTGACTACGTTTTGTGAAAAAAAAACTTTGCAGTGTAATTGTGAAGCACCAGAGCATTACGCTTTTTTTCTTGGATGAAATGCGTTACTCAGAGACTTTAGCTAATTCTTCCTTGTGAGAACTCGCTTCCTCTCACCAAAAACTGTGCGAACTTTTGATAATGGTTTCGTTGAGAAAATGTTTCTCGAGTGGTACAATAGTACAGTAAAGCGAACCTCATTAGCAAAACATTAACTAATTACTACTTTTTCCTATGCATGTTGTTAGTGCTATGTTCGTTTACAAGACAGTAATACATTTTAGTTTTTCATTTATATCATTAGCGAAATACCAAATACACTTTTCTTCAGCAAATTTTCAAGTGATTTAATGACCTGTCCACTTTATACCTGAGACTAACTATATGTTTCCTTAAGAACGGCGTCCCACAGGGATCTATCCTGGCACCCCTCCTCTTCAACATCTACATCACTGACCTGCCAACCATCTTCACCAGAAAGTATGCATATGCTGACAATCTAGCAATCATGCATGCTGACGGAGATTGGCAGGCAGTGGAAGGGATGCTGAGCAGGGATATGCCAACGTTAGATGAATACCTTCAGACCTGGACGTTAAAGCTCAGAACTACAAAAACGGTGTCGGCAGCCTTCCGTCTTAATAACAAGGAAGTTAAACGTGAACTAAAAGTCAACTACAACAATGAAATCCTGCCCTTCTGCCCCGATACCAAATACCTCGGAGTAACGTTGAACAGATCGCTCACGTATTGCCGGCACCTTGTGTCACTTTGCAAGAAACTGACATCACGCGTCGCGCTGCTGAGGCGGCTTGCTGGCTCCAGTTGGGTGCTGGACCAACAACGTTGAGAATAGCAACCCTGTCCCCAGTCCATTCAACAGGATACTGTAGTACTGCGCTCCTTTCTGGTGTCACAGTGCTCACACCCTCCTTATCAACCCCCCCATCAACGATGCCTTGCGAATTGTGACTGGATGCCTGCGTCCCACACCAGCGGACAACTTTCCAATCCTCGCAGCCATCCAACCTGCTGAGCTTCGTATCAGTGGAGCCACACTGTCTCTAGCACACCTTACCATGGCGCCTGGACACCTGCTCCACTCAGCGCTCACCTGTTCATCGAGTGCAAATGTACGGCGCCTCAAATCGTGACACCCATTTGTGGTCGCCGCATAACAACTCATCCGTTCATCTGACAACAACAACATGCGTGTGGCGCTGTGGGTAGATCACCAATGGAATGCGGAGTGGGCGGATAACCCTGCAAGACCCCCCACTTTCATCCCCGGAACCAACACCCCTGAAATTACCATCCCAAGAACAGCCTAGGTCCGGAATAACCGCCTCCTCATCGGTGTTGGACGTTTCCGTTCCTGCTTATACAAAGGGATATGCCTCCTCTGCGGCTTGTGAGTGTGGCGCAGAAAAACAAATGGTCGAACATGTTGTCCTCCAATGTCCAATCCATCGACCTCCTCATGGACTGCATGGTCTGACGGCTCTGGACCATGAGACAATCGAGTTACTGCTCAACACCTGCCCCGAGATCTAGTGCGGCCTAGTAGTGGTTATGAAGAACTGACTCAAAAGAAGAACTTTTCCTTCGTCACTTTTTCAAAACTCCTGTGATTTTATGGGATGTTGTGACTCATTTAACGCCTTTCTGAATTTCTTAGGTTGTTCTTCTATCGGTTGCTTACATCAAACATTTGTGAGAAAGGATGGGATTCGTTCCAGTTACGGGTAATTGGATTAATGTCAAATTAATGTAAGTTTGCTAAAAATGCTCTGTTTTTTCTGAATAAACTGATATCAATACACCTTTGAAATTTTTCAGACCAGCTGTCATGAAAAATCAATTGTTTTTTAATTTAAATCCTGAGACTTGTTGCCATCAAAAAGTTTTGAACAAGATTTTCAGTGGAGGCGTGGTATTTTTAGTTCGGATTAATGGCATGTCACAACCGCGATTTGCATAGGAAAAGATCAATTGACCTTTATTTGGACATGGGCCTTGAAAGTTGTTTCCATGCAAATTAGCACAACTAGAGGTGTGATCGGCGATGTGGGAGGACTACATATGCTTACTCGCCCAGTTTATGCACGCGTCATAAGGGCAAATTTGTATCACCTTATTTAGACTATATCCACTTGGAACTCATTCGTTGCATCCGCATGAGATGCTGAGTTCTTCTCTCCGTAACAGCTATTCTCAGTTTTGGGTCCCGTAATTGCGTTTTTAGCATGGTACCGCATATCTGGTCGGCAGTTGGCAAACGTTTTTCAAATAAGAAGTTTCTCATTTGCTTTTCCTCCACGGACTATTACACCTTGATTTTGCAAAGTGTGACAGAGACTCAGTGCTTCAAGAACTTAAAACGACGTATTAAAAACGACGAATTGAAGAGCATTTATCGAAACCATTAAACACATACTCCTAGGTAAAATCACTCAATCTCAAAAGATATAGAGATATATGTTACAAAACCGTATGATGACCAACAGCTAGTGCCTCGTTAAAACTTTCACAATATATTATTTACACTATGTATAAAGTAGTTAGTATTTCCGCTTATATTCACCCAGTAAAACATGCCCATTCCACAATTCTCGCCACTGGTGGCATTGCATTTTGGCTCGTCGTGCATCTTGCAACAGAAAGCATGAGAAGAGCAGTCGGCGTTCTTCCCGCACTCAACCGTAGAATTGCCAGCTTAAATAAAAACAAGTAAAAGTGAATATATTTTGACATGATGTCACTTTCGGATAAAAGGCCCATGCCGTGAAAACCAGCAACCAAACATGCTTAGGCTGATTGTGCTCATCGTTTTCACGCATGCAATCCAGGTGTCGGAAGGCTTGCGTGGCTGATGATATCTTTTATCTGCGAGTGCACATGATTGACATACTATTTTAACGTCCAACTTATCGTTTCACTTCGTAAAAGAAACAATTCTACTCAAAAATGTTTTCAAATCTCTACTAAAAAAACATTTTTGTGTTGAACAGCATTATTTTCTATTGTTGAGCGCTGGTGGCTTCATGTACCGAATACGAGACATTGGTCCTTTAGACGTGTTTGCATGCGGAGGATCACACATCACAAAAACACAATTAATTTTTAAACTCCCAAAACTATATTTTTGCAAACATTCAACAAAAAAGAAACAAATTACTAGAACAGCGCTGAGCACATTTAAACTAACGTCTTAAAACAACGAGCACCTTCGATATTTAGCTTTTCACGACATTTATCCACTCAAAACTAAAACATCTGTTTTTTTACCAAAGATAAACTTACCTATATTTGAAGGGTGCATAAGTGGAATTTGTCACATTCAAATGGTTACAAGAAATGCCGTCATTATTCTGCATTGCAGGACTTTGTAATTCAATGTTATTTTTCTTCTGTACTATGATTTTGTAGCTTATGCTCCTACACCGCACTAAACTTGCTGCCAATTCTTATCTGTGTTTGTTATTATTTTCATATTATTAAAATTAGCGACCACATTTACCAAATAACCATTATGTTACGATTGCCTGCAACGAAAAACAACTAAAAAAGGAATAAGTGATTTTTTTCATTTGTGGTGATACAATTAAAAAGTATTGCTTTTGTTGAGATAAATATGTAGGCTACTGTGCATTTTCTATAGAGCATAACCAATTGCCTTTCCAACCGCAACTGAAATTTCTACATATTTGACGCAATGCATCCATCTTTGGTCAATTTTATTCCTCCGGGTACCAGCCTTAACTGCTGATTCCCCGGACTGGAAATCTAAAAACAACCTGGTTTTGTTTTAGGGTCAAGTCTTTGCCGCTTTTGCTTAAAGATTTAGCAAAACTCCTTGCAAAATCGTGTACATCTTTTCTGGCAACAATTGAAAGTATTTGTGTACAAAAAATACGTCCTTTAACGGCTGCATCAAACCTGATTTAAAAAGATGCGAAGATGATATTTGTTCGATCTTTACCCAACCCTGTAGCAAAGACATGAGAACATCTGAGTGATGAGCCCTCAGCCCCATCCTCGTTTTATGTCTGTCAGTGTAATTGCTGCACTACAAACACTACTATTATTGTTTTTGAACTGCCTGGTCTATCAAGTTTAAGCTCTGGATAAACATTTGCGCAGACGTATTCTAAACTGCATCAACAATTTGTTTGATTTTTACCCAGGAAAAAAATGTGATGCATGTTTTCATGAAAGCTTTTATTTGTTACGTGATAAGTTCCATGAAACATCCATGATTTTTGACGCGAAACAAATGACAACCTTTTCTAGTAGAGATCATTTGTACGTAACAATCCCTGCTCAAGTCCATGAGGGAATGCTAACACCGTTGGAAACATAGGCAAAACTGCCAAAATTTTTGTCCCATCATCACCAAGGCTTGCTGAAACGCTTTAGGGGCACAGGAGGGTTTTTCAACAACTCAGCAATTATTCACAAGCTCATCGTATCTGAAAAAACAAACTTGTTATATTTCGAAAAAAATGTTGTTTTTTTTTGCAAAAAAACAAAGATAATTTTTTAAAAAATGTGAAGTACTCATAGTGCAGGCACAAAAAAACAGGAAAAATACAGAAATCCCGCCAATAGCCTTTAATGGTGGTCAGGTAAAAATTAAAATCATGCTCTTCTCGAGTATGCGGTTCTACATGGAACAGAAGTAAATTAGGTTGAGGCACAAAAAGATCTTATTTTCAATGATATTTTTGCACTTTTTAGCCACATCAGGTCCTCGATGCCGAAATGACCGTGTGATTTAGCTCACAAACAAGTGAAAATGTTGCAGAATACTGGTGCCACTACATGTTCAATTGTCACACGTGATGTACCCATGCCTACATTGGTCATATATCCTTTTATTACTCCACAGTTATACATGGGCCAAGATGGGCACATTTTCCTTTTGTTGCACTACAGTTACTCAAAGCCAAATTGGGCGAATTATTTTATTATACGTCAATAAAACAAGGCCAGATGGGCCAGTTACCCTCTCCCCTAACTCGAAAAATACGAAACATTTGTAGATTTCAATAGGGCTGCTCAACAGAGTGCATAAAATACAGTTCTTGAAAGGACCAACCTTAAACCTTAATTCTAAGTATTTCTAAAAGTAAATTGAAAACAGCTTTTGGCAGTATAAGCCACATGTGCCTGAGCAGGGTTTTGACTGGTTTATTTATAGTGGTTCACAGCTTTCAGTCAATTCGTCAAAATGGTCACTGACACTGAAAAGCTTGGAAACCACTGAGGTAGCAAGACCTACGTTGAGCTGAAGATTGTACACGAGATACTGATGCAGTTTCGCCAACATCTGTGCTGTCAATATCTGAATCCACCAGCACAGGAAAGATTTGGGACGCTTCAGCATTGGTTTACAAATAAGTATTGCAAGTCTTGAATAAGTATTACAAGTGTTATTTGAAGAAAATTCTACTTGACTTACTTCTTCATCGGAATTGTATGATTTGCTCTTAGATCATTTTTGGAGGAAGTACGCAGTAATGATCATCATGACTGCTATTCACTGCCCTTACTTTGATTTTCTACTAGTGGAACTCTAATTGTGTACTTCACCTTGCTATCAAAAACTTGGATGCATGACTTTGGGATAAAGGGTAGCTCGCCACTTAACAATCTCATATATGCTCTGAATCAACCTGCAAAGAAATAAAAAGTGGTAGGCCAACTATCTGCAATTTGCCTCGCTAAACCGCTTATGAAAAAAACTTAAGCCTCAGTTGCCAATGTCCTGACCTTTTCCTGGCTACATCAGCCTGCCTTCAAAATCAGAAATAAGCGATTCTACCGAAAATAGTCTCAAATCCATTCTAGTAATGTATCTAACTTCCTGGTTTTGCCAGTCGTAAAGTAATGGCAACTTTTCACTTACATTTTCAGTCATCCTTGTTACGATTGCCTGTCTCCTGTCATGGCCTCCAACGACAAAACATCAGGATGGATGGATCTTAAACTCTGATAGCTAAGTTATGCGTAAGTGCTTCAGCAGAAAGGGCAGTTCCGCACAAATTTGAGACAACCTTGATTGCCGGAAGAGACGCTTTAGAAAAAATGAACAGTGCCACGTGGGACGAATTCGGCACATAGGATGCTAAGGGCAACGCAGAGTCTTAGAAGAATAGTTATTTACCTGCAAACAGTGTTGTGCGAGTTGAACAAATGTTCCATATCAACAAACTTTGATGAAATGACTTTTTAGGAACAATACCTACCATTTTGTGCTTCATTTTTGGCTATCCCGTTGCGTGTGCTCAGACTACCTGTGGTCATGCTCCACGCAGTAGGTAATATGCACAGTACCAGAGCCGTTCCAGCAGCAATTGTTTCTTGAAACATTCTTCGATTTTATGACATTTTTGCTGTCGAACAAAAACATTGTATAACTTTTAATGATTTTCGTAGAACGTCACACATCCCACAGTTACCGAAGAATGTTATCTTGGCCTACCTTATTCCGGGTTATCCGGTAGTTCAAGAGTGTCGAAATGCTGTTTGCAAAATCCATTCTGTCGTCACAAACAGCTATGTTGTAGTTGAAAAGCATTCTGACTGATCAACCACGGACGGTTTATTTTCTTCGCAGAAAATTGACAACTTAATGTTGAAAATGCTTTAACTAAGCGCTTTTACGTAAGAAACACTTTAAGGCCGTACAACTGGTTTCGGTGTTTTTGTCTAGAACTTTTTTGGACATTGTCAGAATGGTGCTATTCAAGTTACCATCAACCATGAAAGTTTTTAGTCTTATTTTCGATAGTTGCTTACGCTGTCTTCCGATGAGATATTTTTTCTATTACGGTTTGTGGGCTTAAGCAAAAGCAGTTATATTTGAAAGTGAATAACGCCAAAACTATATCTTAGGTAATGATCAACCAGGATTATCACAACTTATGTGATGTCAAATAATGCTGAGTAAGTCAAGCACACTCTGAATCCTACTCAGCAGTCTCATCCGGAATAGATACAGTAGCAGTTGCGAACAGTAAAATCTCACATCTCACTGGTGACTTTTTTCTGAAGTTGCTGAAGCGGAACACGTTTTTCAAAAACAAGTGAGAAAAAGTACAGCGATTTCCGAGCCATGCAGCAAAGGATTTTCCTATCTTTCATACGTTGCTTTTGCATTTTTGTAGCAAAAGCGTCATATAACCTTGCCCATTAGTGCGCCGTACAAAGGCAGTGCCGTAACCTGTCAACACCAAGTCAAGTGCAGAGAAACGTTCTTTCAGCGCTCCAAAAGTCCAAAACACTCTACACTCCACGCACACTGTTGCATATATGCAACAGTGATTTCAGCGCTGCGTTATGGAAAGTACAGGCCAATGCTATTCCCAGAAATCGAGTGGTGTCGCTANTGGTACATATTGTATTATTTGGCAATCCCGCCTGTCACTACAAAATTTGTGAAAATCAAGGGAATCGGGACAACGTTTGTGAGTTTTCAAGACAAAGAAAGACGTATTTTCAGGACAAAGTATTGTAAAATGAATCAGGGCAGACAGGGTATCGATTAAAAATGGAAACAGACGTGGGGGGAAGGGTGTTACTGCAAAAATTACGGGAATGCCAGCTTTTAATGATACTATCATAACAAGAAAGTGGGTTTTTAAGTTACCCACTCTATTTTTGGAAAAAAATTACGGAAAACCCGGCAATGTTGATACAAATCAAGCCAACTTTGCATTAAAAACCATGGCTACCACCGGTATCATAGGTATCATAAAAGGGATAAGCTACAAAATTTTCAGAGCAATGCGACCGCCACCCGACGGAAAAATTTCCCGCACCTTTACTGGAACGATAGCTCCGTTAAACGCTTTATTTTTGTACTATAATTGCTGCAAGTCATAATTTGGGACGCGTAACTTGTTTTTTCTTTAATACTGAGATTTAAGCTACTTTTTCAAAAACTGCAATTTATAACTATTTTCCCGTTTTGCTCGTTTGCTAGGACTTAATAGTATGGAGACACAGTGTGGGTGGTTGGCGAATGGCAGTCCCGTGAGATGATTTAGTAGCATTTTTTAAGTAAAACAGACAGTCACGTACTGTAGACGTCAAGGACTCGCGTATAACTCTTGATGGGATTAAGGCTAGTACTTAAAATATTTCCGCTCTGTAGTTATAGAATCGGTTGCAAAAAGTTACGTTAGGTGTAGAATGGTCAAATAACCATGTTCATTTATGCCTGTTTGAACCACCAATGAATTGGTTAACAAGCTTCTATTCCCAGGTTGCTTCACAGAAACAGAATAAAACCGAAATCCTCGAAAAATGCTTTCATTGCACAAAACCTGCCATTTGAACTGTTGCAGTCTATCTAATTCTCATAATACAGCAGTACAAATGGGATCTGCATGTCTGTACAGTAGACTGGGTTTGATACAAACTGATTGAGAAACGCATCTGCCTTTACATTTCCTGTATAGTGATGTAGTCAGCAGTGTGACATATCGCGATGAGCCTGCGATCCAATGATGGGCACTGATGTTGTGGCTAATTATTGATTTTATCTCATATCAGCTGAATTACGAACCAAAACTGCGATCGCTGCAAGATACTTTGGCCAAAACGTCCGGAGAAGGAATAATTCTATGTCAGTAAAAACCCTTTCCCACTCAGAAATAATATCATTTTTATGAAACTCTGCTTTCATTATCATTGCACCATATATAAATGGACTTTTAGCACTGATGAAAGAGAAACACCGACGCCAGTAGCGTAGCCAGCCCAGAATTTTGGGGGTCAAAAATTTTTGAGGGGGGCAAAATTATTTGACTTTAGGCGAGCAACGGTATTTTTATTTGAGACGTCGCTAATAAAAACACAAAATGACTAGATATGCTAAAAATTGAGGGACATGGCCCTGTGGGCCCGCTGGATGGCATGTATTTCAGGTGTTTAGGTATATAGCCTGCAGCGACCGCGCTTGAAGCCTGCAAATCTTTATCAGCGACCGCGCTTGAAGCCTGCAAACCATCTGCAAATCTTTATCAAAAACTGTCATAAAAGTCCATAATGTAAGGTGATGACATTGTAAAAGTACATGTTGTCAGCTAGTATCAAAAAAACTTCGGTAACGTCGGATGAAGGAACCATAGCTAAAGCACGTAAGAAGCGAAGAACCAATCTTAAAACGTCATTCATTTTGTAGTCTTCTTTCATACCAATTTCGTTAAGTTTTCGCATAACACTTTGTGTCAAATTAAAATAGCAACCCGTAACTGTAGCATTTGGAAATGCTGTTCTTAAAGCATTGAAAGCTTCACTCTCAAAATCTAGCAGTATTCTCTCAGGAGAAGCCAAAATAATAATATTGTTTACTTCTTTCAGCATGCGATCATACACAACTTGAATCTTGTTCCGTACAAGGCAGTAAATGGCGGCAAGATTTATGCCACGAGAGAGTTCGAAATCTATTGCGCATAATTGAAAAAACATACATTGTGTACGAATTTGCGTGTTGATCTCTCTAGTGATAAAGTCTAAAGCAGGGCTATGCAATTATTTTAAGAAAGGGTCCAGTTGCAAATGTCAAAATTTTTCGAGGTCCGGTCACTCCCATAAAATCATGAAAATGTGAAATGTCTTGGCTTTTTCTAACAAGAAAATACAGTATAGTATGACAGTTTAATACGATTATATATAGATATACAAAATCCGGTAAACGAATACAGATATTACCAAAAGTTGTCCGTATTAATTATTGTTCTGCTGGTGGGAGCAATGGGATTTTGTGCTTCTTTGCAGTCACCTAAATTTTTGTAAGGTAGTGAGTAGAAGGTAGTGGTAAAGGTTTTTACTCGTCATACAGATGCGAAACTTGTTCTTTATCAACTTGTTTTTAGAACGGAGGACGGTCAGCAGTCAGTGACGTAACTAGATGTTTGATCCAGGAGGTAAAACGTAGCTGAAAGGGATTCACTGGCCACTCTATGTGGGTCGCCAGCAACACTCAGAAAACAAATTGAAAAATGATGGTGATTCCGGATATGGATGGCTATACTAAAACTTTAAATCACCAAAAAGTACTCCGAAAAAAGCAAAAAGACTAATGAAAACCAAAATAATACTAAAACCGAAGTATAAGCTAAGTGGGGCCGTGTTTTACATTTACTGCAGCTTGCAGAAGGGGACAATTCGCCGCTCCAACAGCACCACGTAGACCCAAACACAGCAAGAATTTCCACTGAGAATCTGGGAGGAGTGGACAAATTCTGGAGATACCTTCCTGTGACAAGACGTTTTCAGGTGTGCCATCAAAATATTTCTTTCGCTGCTGCATTCTATTGGAATTCAACTAATTCCAGTTGAAATTTGGCTGCGTCCACACCAGTGGTGTCAAGCTGTCGGAGCTCCGCTCATCCACTTTAATCAATGAATGTAGTCAATGATGGATCTTTGTCTACAAATATAGGCAAAGATGCCCAGCAGAGCTCCGGCACCTATAAAATTTTCACTTGTATCTTTGGTCCACACATGCGCATGTATGTGTCTTTTTGCTTCAGTTGAGAATTCGGTAATGCAGGCTATGCCTCTAAAAAGGGTTTTGAGGAAGGCGCAGGAGCTGTTTTCGAAAAGAAAAGTCGCCAAACTTTCGACAATGCTGGCAATCAACTTTTCAATAAGTTGAATATATCTGGAATTTTCTTGCTTTTATTTTTCCCAAATGCCTCGGAAAATGACTAAGTGCGTTTTGAATGACATATTTGAAGATATTATTTTCTGAAAAGGGCGAGTAGTAGTGATCAAATCGAGAGTAGTATTCTTTTGTCCTTGCAGTTTCACATTCAAGTCGTTGAGGTGTTATACTACGTCAGCCAAAAATCCAACAGCTTCCCTTTCTTTAGTATTTCCTAAAAATGCTGAAAATGCGGCAATGCCTTTCTTCACATTTTGTTGATTTCCGCAAAAAAAACAAAGATTCTTTCCTGGAGGAACAAAATCTCCGCAAACTCTTCGCTTGCTCAAGCATCTTTCATTATTGTGCACAAGTAAATTTGGGTAATTGCATTATTTTCGGAAGGAAAAGGTTCCATCGCTGTTTTCTAGCCCTGAATCCACTCTTTTCACCAAGTTAGACATTGTAGTGACGAGCTATTGTTAAACAATTAGGACGAGACAATTACTACCAGATAAACATAACAAGTCCAACTCAGGTGTCCGTTGTAGTATAGTTGAACAGCTTGATCGACAATCACTTATACAGTTGGCGAAGCGTTAATGCTTCAGAAGTACCGCCAAAAATGTAAGATTTTGGGACAAAAACTTTTGGGTATAGAATACACCTTTGAGACGCTGACGAGGTCTGGCCGTCACCACCCAAAGGGCCGGATTCGGACCGTGGTCCGCCATTTAAGTAACCCTGGTCTAAGGGATTAAATGTCTGGGTGTTTAATTGTCTGCGTGATTAACTATCCAGTGATTAAATATCAGTGATAAATTGTCGCGTGAGGAAAATTCTGTACACTGAAAATGAATATCTTTTGAATGCAACTGCAAAAACTTTAAAAAATAATTTATGAATTCATTGGCTAATTATTGTGATAAAGCAGAAAAGCCTTTCAAAAACAGCGGTTTTTCTTGGTGTTTGCAAAAATTGACCAGTGCATCACAAACCGTAAGCTCACCACGAAGTCAGTATCTTTGCACAGTAACAAGGCTACAAATAGCAAAGACCGATTTCTGTTGTACGATGGGCTCATTCTTCAGCAAAAAAAATATTCTTCCTAAGTTAATTATCACTAATCATGGAACACGTTACGCAAGCACCAAGTTTTCAGCAACTGACTCATGCAATAGGCTGGGAAATCCTCACGAACTTCAACATAGCACGGGGGAGAGATTGGAATACTAAGAAGATACGGAATTTAAATACAATCGCATACATTACTACATTTTCAGTCTAACCCGATCCATGTTTCAATGTGTTCTCCAAACTTACGTGAACACTACAGCTGACGACGTGTGACCAGCTCTCGGTTATTTTTGCAATGCTTCAATTTCGGAACAAGACGTGAAATTCTGAACGTGATGGTTCTGTGTACGGTAGCTTCATTCCAAGAGTGCTTGGCGACCTTATAGTTTTGTTAGCAACTGTTGTTTTTTACAGATGTCTGTTAGGTTTACTTCGACTTTCAAGTCGATGAACGAAGCAAGCTAAAACACTGCCTAAAATGGTGTAGGTCAGGAAGAAGGTATTACAAATAAACCTACAGAAAGGTTTGAAACACGCTGTTGATAAATTAAAGTTTTTTCAAGCCCAAAATATTCATGCCCGAGTTCAGTTCTCCAACTCAAGACCCCCAAATCTTGAGGAAACTCAGTTGATTGAAAGATGACACATTCACCAACTTGGATTCATGTGCAAACAAAAGCAGCACCAGAAAGAAATTCGTTGTTCAAGGGCTTTGACGTTTATGCAGAAAACTTGGTAGTGCACTTGCATCAGCATACGGAGTGTTTGCTTGGTTTTACGCAACGATATTCGATTTGCTTGCGAAGATTCATTTGGTGATATACTTGTAGAACGTCTTTAGTTTTTTCAACTTACATAAATCAGTTCCCCGCGAAACACAATCTTTTCTCTTATTTAAAAACTCCTGTAAATGTAATTTATTTCCATTATTGAGTGTAACACTTGGTTTCAAGGCATGTAGCAGGTTACAGAAGCCGCTCCTGCTATTTTCATCACACGATTTGCAGAAGTTAATAATAAACTCGTTAGTGTACTGTATGTATGCATGTATATTTTAATCAGATGACAACGCTATCAAAAAGGAATTACAATTTGAAAGTGAAATAAAATCATTGAAGGCCATATGAATAACATTTGTCTACACCTATTTTTGCGTCAGCGACAAGTTTTCTTTCGACTTTCACAAAAAGCAAATGTGTAAAGAAACAAACAAATGCATAAGTAAACAAATAAATGAATGAATACAAGATAGGAAAGAATAATATTTTATTTGGCGAACGTAATGCTTGGAACACACTGATCGTAACTCGGCCCCGTATATGAGTAGAAGCAACAATATTAAAATATCAAAATATTGAAAGACAATCATATACCGAAAAATCTGAAAAATTTGCGAAAAAATATAATTAAGAAAAGCTTCGCTTTCTGAAGTTTTTATTCTTCTGCACGAAACACAAGAAGCCAATCTTTTCTTTTGTTAGATGCATTAATATGGTCACAAAATGAAAAAGAAGTGACCCTGCAAACTCTGAAATCACTTGGCAAAACGGAAAAAGCATTCTAATCAAATTAAAAAACACCAAATCAGGTTTGAGGTGCTTGGGGAATGGTGTTACCAAACATTCCAAACTGTGTCTGAGGTGGCGGAGGCTGCGGTTGGTATGATTCTCGAGGAGGCTGATTCAAGTTAGACGCTGGAGGAAGATAGGCGTTGGTCGCTGTCATATTCACCATGCCGGGTTGTGCCATTGTCGTAGGAACTGAAAAAGCACTTTCTAGTCATTGCCTATTTTACAGGTACAATAAACATGAAGCTTCTCTGAAATATATAATGTAGAATAAGCCAGACACCTTCCAGTGGGATTTGACAGCTCAAGGCAGGGTTGCCAGGTTGGCCTTTTTTAGGCAAAATTTGAAAAATCTAGCCTCGTTTCAAGTTGGTTGATCTAAAAATTTTTGTTTGGCCTCATCTCAAGTTGGTTGGCCTAAAAATCGTTTGGTCTTTTGACTATTTTTTGGCCTTTTACGCTGAAAAAGTTTCCTTTGAAGGACTATATTCTACAGTATTTGATTTTTTCGGCAACACATTTGCAAAAGTATTGTAATAAATGCTATATTAGACCGACGCCCGAATTCTGACGTTGATAAGATTTGAAGGATGCGAGATGGCAAAAAATAAAAAAGATTTGTTTGATTAGGGCTGAGTAACCTGTATAATTGCCTCGGAACACGCAAGATATTCCGTGGCTTGGATTGTGATGGTAGAGAATAGAGATGGCAAGTGAAGTAACAGTAACTCTGTGCTGTAATAAAATATGCGTAAAACTTACTGTGCAAAGGGAAGCTTCATTAATTGTTTCTTCCCTTGTTGGTATGGCAACACCCGCCATACTTTGAAAAATACGTGAGTCTGCCATCGACTCTGTTCTTGCATTACGTAAATTTAAATTTGATAATTACCAAAATGTTCAGATGCTTAATTCCCCAACTTACGAAGCTCAAAAAATACTATTCATTGTTATAATTGTTGAAGATGACACTGCAGTGGGGGGTGAGGCACAATCGGTTTATCCCATAGAAAAGGAGCGTGCAACCCGTGGCCCAGGATATGAATTTTGTGGCTCGCGGAAAGATCCAGATTTTAAATCGAGTGTGGCCAGCGAGCCAAAAACCTAAAAATATATTAAAAGAAAATAGTTTGCTGTTTACTTTCCCTTAGGACCGCATTAGTTCACCCGCACCTGGTATTCGCTTTATCAAAGACCCCGTTGCTCCCCAAGCAAGCATTAAGGGTTTTCAAAGGGTATTGCGAATCTTCCATGGGTGGCCAGCGAGTTGTCTCACCCGCAGAGTTTAACACATGAAGCTGCGGCCTGTGGACCAATCTGGTTATATCTGGTTATCTGGTTATGTTCTGGTTATGTTTGGTAATCTGGTTATAAATCTGGTAAATCTGGTTAAATCTGGTAATCTGGTTATGTGGCCTGGCAGTGCTGCGTGGTAGCACATCCCTGTCGTGGAACATTGTTACTTTTGTCTGATAATCATCAGATAAAATTGCCATGATAAAGGAAATGGTTCTTATTGCCAATTACTTACAAGAAACAGGTTGGTTGGCAGCTATGAGCCTTTGGCGTTGTTCCTGTCTCTTGTACACGACGTAAATGATAACCCAGGAGACTGAAGTTATTACCAGCGATACAACCAACCAAATGTACCGGGAGTATTCCTGAAAAAAAAACAAGTTGAAAACTCTGGCAAAATAATGACTGCGTGATCCAGCGATATTAAAACAGCCTGTTTGACTTGTTTCAAACAATTAGTATTCCCCAATAACAAACATGGTCTTTGACTGAGTTTTTTACTTGAACGCAGGATGGCGAAGCCATGGAAATTTAGAAAAATCTGATAATTCTCGGTTAGAAGTCCAACGATCACCAAAAGAGTATCAGTACCAGTAAAACTTAAATCATTTATACTGTGGCTATGAACGAAAAGCTGATATTTACAGACAGCGTTATAGATAGATAGATAGATAGATAGATAGATAGATAGATAGATAGATAGATAGATAGATAGATAGATAGATAGATAGATAGATAGATAGATAGAT
>JGI24158J21664_10002513_pt1 | contig 22323 bp, 8 predicted proteins | sample Ectturendosymbi3_FD_21664 | JGI IMG/M metagenome (IMG submission 21664)
TTATCAAAGATACCAAAGTGCACGAAGAATTTTTGTGCTATGTTCCAATTTCTTCAACAACAGGCAAAGATCTTGCATCTACAATTCTCACCCAACTATCTGAACTTGGGCTTAATCTGGAACATATATGTGGGCAAGATTATGATGGCGCAAGGAATATGAGCGTAAAATATCGTGGTGTCCAGGCTAGAGTGAAAGAATTGTACCCTTTGACCATGTAGACTCATTGCTGCAACCATGTTATTAATTTGGTCATTAGTACTTCATCGCAGTTGCCAGTTATTAGAAATGCGATGGCAATTATGTCGGACACGTTTTTCTGTCACGTTCTGCACAGCGTGTGTCGATATTTCAAGACAATGTTGAAAGAGACGTTTCAGGCTCGGCTTCTTTGCGACAGAAGCTGAAACCAATTTGCGCCAAACGCTGGGTAGAAAGACATGACTCGATCAACATTTTCGTGACACTATTACCAGCAAGATTTGGTGCTTACGACCAAAGTTACACCTGCTGTTTGAACAGCCAGATGGAGTTAATTGTGTAGTTAGAACAGTCTATTTAGCAATCATTCCTAAGTTGTTCCAAAACAGAATAGTGCAGTTAGTGACTTAAGGATGTTAACTGTTGCGTTCACGTAGGTCTTAGTCTGTATTTGTTAACATTTATAGGCGATTTTAGATACAAAATGTTATTAATATAAACATGTGCCATGCACCAGGAGATTAGCAAGTCCAGACATCAACAAGGCTTATGCATGCGTATTTTGGTTAGAGAAAATCTGAATGTGCACGCTTTGTAAGTGTATTTCAATTAAGCTCATGGTAAAGTTTATCAATTTGCGCTAATGAAAGGAAACGTTCATTGCGGCGCACATGCTTTGACCGGCCTCATGTTTGCTCCTTCGGCAATGATGTTTTCATAATTTTCATAATTTTTTTCATAATTTCATTGCGACATCTGTAAATCATCGCCGTCAATTAAATGACAATGATTTCCGACCCAATTCCCTTTGTTAAGGTCGTTCAAAAAATTTCAGTTGGAAACTACGAGCCTATTATGGGCATTTACGGGAAAATATTTATAATTACTTTGCACAATCTGAAAATGCTGTTCTTATTGTGAATTAAATATAAATTTTCAGAATAACTAGCCCCCTGAAAAAACATGCAGGCCCCCAATGGAAGATTTTCTGGCGACGGTTCTGCCGAGGCCCGCAGACACGGGGTGGGGGCATTCAGGGTCAGTTATCCCCAAATCTTTTTTGTGCGCCCCCAAATTTTCTTGTGCTCAGAAAAATTTGTTTTAAACATATGATAAAAACAAAAATCTTTCCTCCTAAAAATTTATTTTCCCTCCAAACCGAAAAAACTGGCTACGAGCCTGATTCTGCCAAAATGTGTCTGCAATTAGGATATTTTGTTTTGAAGGCCATTCGGTCTCCAGATGTAGCATAACGTCAAACTTTTTTATAAATCAACATCAGGGGGCCCCCTGCAAGCATTTTGAGGAGGGCAGAGTTGGGCTGTTACGGCACTGATTTGCCTATCTGTAGGGGTACATTTAAAGTCAGCAACAGGAGATAAAAATATATTTTTATTTTGTTTATTTTCAAATGTTTATACATATATCAGTTCAAAAGTCATTATATGCTTATTGTTAAATATATCTGTGAATAATCATAAGAAAATGTTTTGTCATAAGGAATTTCAGGGGTTCATGTTCATCTGTCAAAAATTCTGAAGGGGTACATGCTTATCTGTTGAAATGCTGTAGGGGTACATGCTCAATTGTCGGAATGCTGAAGGGGTACATGGCAATGGAAAGGTTGGGAACGCCTGTGCTGAAGTGATAAGGTGTGTTGCTGACGTTATTTTCAGGTAATAAGGCCTAACCGAGCGCTTCATTCGATGCGCTTTTTCTGTGACAGCGTTTTCTCTTTACAATACAGTCCTCATCTCCAAGCGAGCCCTCCGCTTTCAACGCGCTCTTTCTGTGAGAGCAATCGCTTAGTGCACTTGAAGGCGCTGAGAGGCCGTGAGCTGCGCATGGTGAGAATAGTTGGAATGGTCGGACTTAACAATTGACGAGATCCTCTTTGAAACTATGAGCAAAAATGTCACTAACACTGAGAGCACCATCACAAGTTTCTTGTAGTCCTTCGTCTACACAAACCAATATTATAATCAGAACAGTATAATTTAGACCTGAAACCACCTTGCTTTGTATGACACCAGGGAATTCATGCCTTGCAGTAGCCCAGGTTTTGTCTGGATTACTGAAACAGAACACCACGTTTTTCTTCAGACAGGATACCATGCTTTCCTCCGACACACTTCCGCGCTATATATGCAATATGCATGCAAATTTAGCTAAATACGTGCAGAAATAGCTATCTCTGCGCAGAGATAGCTAAATATGTGCAGAGATAGCTTTCTCTGCGCAGAGATAACTAAATGCACGCAGCAGTGGTTCCACCCCTAGTGTTTTTCCACTAGATCTAGTTTTTTCATTTCATCTAGTGTTTTTTATGGCTATCTAGAGTTTTCTTATGAGTGAGCTGTATATAATTAATTGCACTACTTTGTGCAATTGTAACTGTAATTGAGACGTTTTGATTTAGTGCAATTGTAATTTGATAAAGATTCTACCTAATTAAATCTCAAATTACGCAAGGCAACATAATATGCTTTGAGTTAAACCGCTGCGAAGTCAGTTGGTCATCTGTTAAAAGTTTCAGTGACCTGTACAAACAAGCACAAGCACTGCTGCTATCTGCCGTTTTGTTTGTCTCTGGTTTACAATGAGTTGCACAGTGTCTATGGTTGGCATTGCAACGCATTTTCTGGGCATTTTCATTGTGTGGAAGTTTGCTTTTGTAATCTAGTGTTTTTTAATCATGAAATCTAGTACTTTTCCGTAACAACAGAGTGGCAAAACTGGCACGCAGAGTAGAGATAGCTAAATGCACGCAGAGATAGCTATCGCTGCGCAAAGATAGGCAGATATGGTTGAATATGCACAGAGACAGCTAAATATGTGCAGAGATAGCTAAATATGTGCAAGAGATATCTGAACATGCACAGAGATAGCAGTTTTTGTGCTAAATCTGTCCGATATAGTTTTTTTACGAACGACGCCCCATACGTCAAATCCACTTATGCAACGGGCAAGCAACAATCGAAATTCCCTGCTCGACCAGGTCCACTCTTTCATTCTATTAATGCTTGTGCGTAGCTACCTTTTGGAAGCACTTTCTGACTGCGCGCTTTAGGCATATGACGCGATGCGCCGTAACAGGAACAAGTAAACACTTTTCGTGGTAAATTTAACCATGATCTGTAATACGGTAGCCATAGGCAGCTAAAGCTGAAAATCTTCGTCACCACCTTGCCTTATTAATTTTCTTCCTCAAGCAAATTAGTAGTGACATTCAGATTGCATGCAAGTAAAGGTTGAAAGCAAATAAAGGTTACCAATCAATGTGGCTAACTCTGATATTGTAGAAAAACAAGCATTTTGCATTCTTACGTAAAATTAGGGCTGTACAAGCAAATGTGTGCAACACAGTGCAACATTACTATGTTCTCTATGGTAAAGCCATCGTTAGAACGTGGACAATGCGTCCGGTTTTGCCGGATGAAACGTTGCTCTCAGTGCAGGGCAGTGATTAGCTTTAAGGGGAAAGGAAGAACTGCCTGACGTTTGTTACAAGAATGATGAGCGATATTTACAGTATCATGCATTCAGCAGATGGAAGTACATCAAATGCATTATTATATTCACTAAAATAGTGTCAAAACTCCGTCAAACCTACAGAAAATCAAGTAAAGTTTGTTAGTTTTCAAAAAAAAACGTTAGAAAACTATTAAATTAAGTGACAGCAATGCAAACATGTAACTGGTGTCAGCGACAGCAATGCAGACATGTAGCTGGTGTCTTATGCGCAAAGGAAGGGTTATGAATAGTGGTCTAACTTGCAGGCTTGTGCTGTAACTGGGACACTATTTCCTCTTTGATCGCATCCCATGGCAAATTGCGGCTGTCCCATTTCATGCAGCTCTAGCTAAACTACACTAGCAGCCTAATACAAAGTACATTATCGATGTGCATTCCTAGCAATTAGCCTCAAAAGAGTCGTGGCTGAGGCGCCTCAAAGTCCCTCAATTAGAGTGCTTCGGCTGTAATGGGGCCAACTAAAATTTGTTTAGCCTTTTTTCGGTGTGTTCTATAAAAGACCCCAACAAGCCTATTTTCTGGAGATTCGTGTCTTGACATTGAGACTACGTAAACATTATCGTGTTCGGTAAACATATAGTAATGGTTCTCATCGTCATAATATTCCAGGTATACGGTATTAATTTTTCAGTTCCGTTTATTTGTTTCTGACACTCACAAACAAAGCTCACGAAGTAGACGAGATAAATCGAATGAGCAAAAAAATTACAAACCACAAGTATTCAAGCACAATGACAGACGGGTTTCCAAGTTAAAAGAAGATTAAAACATTGTATTTTATCAAACCTGGATCATTCACAGAATAATATCACAATTAATGGGAAATAAACTAATCCAAATCATATTATATAAAGTTTGCGCATCTCCCGCGTATATGATTTAACCAGATGGTTTTCTACTTGTGTCCAGCTCTAGTTTTATGGCAGAAATAGGGATATATTAATGAGGAATACATAAGGTAACATTTATTTCATGCTAGTATGAACAGTTTAGGAAAGGCTAACTTTGGTTTAGGAATTGTAATTTGCACTTTTCTTGAAAGTATAAAAAGTTGTACCGTGATTTTAAATTTGGATCCAAAGATTACCAAACCTTAACTCCTTCATAAGCAAGCAAGAAATTTTTAATGGGTAGCCAATATTTTCCTGTGAAATAAATATGTTTGTAATGTTTTTAGTCTAGTATTACAGTATATGAATATATATTGTCCGATTTTTGAACAGTTCATTGAATACTGATGATAGACAGCTACCTATGCTTGAATTGATGCATCATTTTAGCTGTCTGAAACTTATCAGTGTCATTAAATATGGAAAGACACACATCAATACATTTAAATGCCTTCAACTCTCGCACAAGTCACAAGATACATATGCTAGTATTTTTCTACAAGATTTTACGCAAATCGCGCATGGAAATTTTACAAGCATAATGAATTGTCTAAGATCGTAACATACACACTAGAAAATAGGGAAACGTCGCATTTAAGATTATTATTGACTTCACTCAGCATGCAAATCTACTAAAAATTTTACTCTCAACTGTTTCCAGTTTGTATAAATGTTTATTTGGAAAAGATTATCAGCATTTTTATAGGGTCATGTATTTTTATCTGTTACTTTTATGGCTCCATTGCAAACTTACGTACTTTTGTATGTTGTGATGAGTTTGCAAATAGGTGTAGAGTTTGTATCTGGTACTTGTTAAATCTTCACAGACTGCAGTTTTGGTGTCCTTCAGATTTTTTCTTTTCTCTATCAAGTCTTGTACATTAGCATAGCAAACAATACGAGCAATGTTTCCACTAGGTTTGACTGCTGTGGAATTGTTTTTTTACGCAATCTGTGGATACTCTGCAGCTGCATATTTTCTCTTGTAGTGTAATGTTCAATTGCCCAGCTGGTTTTAAAAGTCGTTTTCTTCCGTCATTTTCGACTATGCAGTGCTCTCATTCCACAAGGATTTTTACATTTGCTCATCTACTGTATTGGTCGTAATTATCGGTTGGAAATTTTTCCGCCTGTATAGGGCTTTTGAGATTTTGATTTTCCTATTTTAACTGAACGTTTGCGTTTTGCACGTTTTCTCAGTCGGACACAAGTTCCACCAGCTTGTCCCATACGCTGCTTGCAGTTAAGTTAATGTCAAACAAAGCTGAATGCACAGTTTTCTGGTTGAATTTTTTTGAACTTGTCTTTGTTTTACAAATTTAACTTATTAAAATTACATGTACTTCTAAATCTGTATTTTATCTAAGTTAATATTACTTAAGATTTGAAATGTCAAGTTAATTGTTCCATACCATGGGATTAGTCCCGTAAGATTCTCATATTATGCCCATTGCCATGGACAAAACAGCTATTTGCCGTAATGCAGTTATAATGTTTGTTTGAATGTTCTGTTTCTGAAATGGCAAACAACCTTTGCAAATTTAGATATGAAATTTTCCTTTGAACAAACTTAGGTTGCACCAGACTAAAGAAGGCGTTTCTGACACGAATTTCAATTGCGCTAAAGAACATTTCTTGAATCACAATGTCCCATAGAATGCCAACCACATATATTCGCCTCAATAAGCGATGAAGCAGTAAAACAAAGTCTGTGAAATAATGAAGTGCACAGGACCCTGGCAATCATCCATTTTTTAAATTTTATTTAGAGTTGCTTTGTGACTGATGCTGACAGTTATATATGTCTATGATTATAAATGATGTTCATACCAAGGTTCATGATAGGTTGAAGTGTTGAACAATTTACTAACAAAAACAAACAATGTGAAAATCATAACGCAAACGTTTCGGCAAATAATGCCACTATCAAAAGTATCGTGATGAAAGCGGCAGCAAACTTGCTGCAAGTTTTGTAGCCAATAAGAATAAGAACTAGAATGTCTGTATTTCAATGATGCTCGAAGTTCTTGTTGCTTCACATGCCTTAAGGCTTAAATGTATCATTTTTCAATTCAGAATTCGTGTTACTGGCTGCAAATTAAACGTTGCAGATTGTTTTAAAGCAACAATTTTAAATTATTGTGTTAAATGATCTGCAAGGAAATTTCATATAGTTTAGTTCATGATCGCAACCAGCTGGTATTTTCGGGAGGGCAAAAAGATTGCAACTTCATGTAGTACGTAACCACTACATACCGATATGTTTTGTCCTGTTGCCCCTTTCCCTGGATGCGGGCCTGATTTTGCTACAAAAATAAATCTTTCTTTGTTCTGGACACATTTCGTTTGACGCATATTTACAGCAATCTTAAATTTGCAAAAGCTATCATGACAGCCTTAACAATACACTTCAACCGGGTATGTTGAAACGACTGCGCAGAAGGTCTAAATTACTGAAGTATTTTCATCCATGTCTAGACAAAGCAGAGCATATTCGAATTTGCGTATCTGTGGAACGTGTTTTAGACAATATACAATCTCAATCATAGTGTTTTCAATGTCAATCTTATTTAAAACATAGTATCTTACTTAAATATTGTTTTGTTTTTTTGTAGCCAGGGTTGTAAAGATTCTGGTATTTTTTACGATTAGTGCTTGTTTTGAAGATAAATATTATGGAAAATATTACTGAACCTATTTCTAAGACCTGCTTTCTCATTTGATTGCAAATTTTTTAGTCCTGGTGGCAGAGGAACGCATCAATACATATTCATTCTCAAAATTGTTCATTTGCATTTTTTACGAAAACAAAATCAACTGCCTGAAACTGAAAACGAGTGTGGATTACAGAAATCAAGCACTACATCGAAACGATTGCTTTGACTTCTGCTTTGAAGTTAGACTAATTAAAATGAGTTATACTAACTAAAATGAGTAAGAGTTGAAAATATCTTCCCCCGAAGACGAAATATACTGTATGTTCCGAATATTCAGTGCATCTTTGCTGTGAAAAGTTTACTTTCCATAGATCACCTTACTTAGACTTAGTTATGTAGTAATGGAAAGATTCTTTGATAGATTTATCTGCGAAGATTTCGCGAGGTGCAGAAGGTGCAGGTGAGGTTTCTGCCCTAACCCGACCAATATATTTTTTCGAACTTTTTTTGAAATATTGTTTCTCAACTCTTTGTACGATTTTGAGGAGAATATTTTTTTCGAGCTTCTGAATTTTTTTTTCTTGGTTAATGCAACGTTTTTCTGGTTTCCTTCAAACAGGGTTTGTCACCGGGCAGTCTGGATGATCCGATTTAACTTTTGTTCCCTTTAAAGTTCACTTCGTCGGTGAAGCGCCGATGTGTTTGAACATAATTATTTTAATCACTGCTGTTCAGACGTACCATTACGCCCCATTTTTGGTTATTGATCGATCAATTTCGCATCACCTTCTACAGAGTTTCTCTATTACGTCCACCCGGTGGGTTGGCTTTGATGTGTTTTTGCAGCTTTTGTCGGAGCACGAGCAACCAGGTCTAAAGCGATTTTCTTCGTGTCAGCTTGTAGCTAGTCCGATTAAACATTTGCTTGTCCAATTAATTCACCCTACGGTTGTCCTCTTGTTTTTTGAACCATATTTGCCTCGGCGTTGGAAATCGTGGACGTCGGTAAACTTCATCGCGCCAAACCGGTGACGCCTCGCAGTGTTGCAGCAAGTCTGAAAGAAAGGGTATGTGACGTCAACGATCCGTGCAGCGTTTCATTCGAAAACAGGATGTTACGTAATACGTTCAGATATTTCGCATCACCGCGGATGGCCAGACATTTTACAACTTTGCTGTAGAAACAGGCGGTCTAATAAGGGGTTATCAGCCATTAATGCTGAGTCACTTTGTTTTCGCAGACACGCACGTTTATCGTTACGCTGCTTTCAATTCTTATTGTTTCAAGATCTGACATCATTTTCTTTTAATCAGACTGGACATATATTTCCAAAACTGGGTACTAAAGTGAAAAGGCTGCTGGTTTCCAAACAAAAACTCTTCACAGACGACAATGGTACCACAGTGTAAGGGTTGTTCAGTTTAACAAAATCAAAACAACACTCATTATGATGGATATAACCTCAAACAAGTAACGCTTTACAGATATCGCAACGCATTTCAACTAATTTGGCTTACCATTTTCTATAACAAAGTAAATATAACCGTTTCATATTTGCAAAGTTTCGCAAGAAAGTCATGAAACTTTCGCCTGTTTCCGTCACGTCACTTTTAACGTTTTGTTTTTTAGAATTTATTTATTTCGAAGCAGCAAACATTTAAAAGTGCCAAGGGTAGAAACGTTTAAGCGTCAATCTAATCAGCAGCTAATTTTTATCAGTCGTTATGTTATTGTCGGCGAATCTGATCAAGGACGCGAGCCTTGTTTTTCGGCATCTTTCAACTGACACATTTTATGCAATTACGGAAACCTTGGTATCAGGACAGCTGCCAACAGAATAATTGCCAACTAGGACAACTGCCAACCCGACAACTGCCAACAGGACAATTGCCATCAGCAGTCGTGTTGGTTGTCATTTGTCCTAATTGGCAGTTGTCCAGTTTGTAATTGTCCTAGAACCGTTTGCTTTCCATCTCCAAAGGGGAAATTTCAAGGAAGACGAATTTCCGCGCGGTTTGCAGCTGCCAGCACACCAGAACCAAATAAGGTGATCTATGGAAAGTAATAAGCGCTACAACGTCCATTCACTTTGCATTGTATGAGTCGATAAGCACAGCACTGCTCTGCAAGGTTTCGGGAAAGCAAACAAAACATTTAACCGTCACCGAACTGTCTTATTTTCAGTTACTGAACCCACAGTAACTGAGAACTGATATCGTGAAAGCGATGGCCTGATACAGTTTTACAGTTACGAATATACCAACGTCTTCAACTCATACCATTAAGTTTATCTAAACGCATCTCACCAATTCTGGTTCGTTAGTTTTGAATTATTTCGACGTAACACGAATTTACTCATGCATCGGAAATGAGCAAATTGCTTCCAATCTTGCAAGCAGTGTTCCACTACCATAACAGAAAATTTGCTTGGGTAAGAACAAAATACTACATTCAAAATGTAATTTAAATTACGACTTCCACGTTTTCCGACTTCAACGACACATTTTTCTGTACTTGCATGGCATGAAATCTACTAACATGAAGTGGGAACTCTGCAGCATTCTTTATTTCCACGAGAACACAATAAAGTACCTAACTGAAACCTTATTTTACCAAGCTTTCAAGTGAGTCAGTTTCTCATCAGCTCTCCCATACTAAAACACAAAGTTACCAGCTTTGTCCGTTTCAAGTATTTTGGAAGTATAATTAATAACAGATTCAAATGAAGCACTTATTTGTGCTGTAATTGCAAGGAGTTATATTAAACTGCCATAATCATGGTACATTTTCAAAACCTGCCCGGTACGCAACACGGTTTTGTGCAAAAAATCCCCGGTATGAAGTGACGCCGGGACAGCGGTAGGGCAGGAGGGGCAATAAAAGGGTTGAGGGCAATGGAAACATATAAAAACCAAAAAAATTAGCAATTACGCTTGTTTTTGCGCAGCAACAATGTTGATCTCAAAAACAATAGCAGAAATTATGGAAAACTATTCTGTATTTTGTGGGTTCGCCAATAGCTGCAATAAATTTGTTTCAAGTCGATCTTGATAAACCATAAAATTACCTGTGATTCTGTTATGTAAAGTCACTCCGCCCCTGTTTTCCATTAAGGATAGGGGAAATACCCCATCATTTCACCGCTCTCCGGCGTCCCTGAAATTATCTATGATGCTATTATGTAAGGGCACTTGTACCCCTGTTGTCTCCCCATTCAAAGGTCAGGGTGGCAGTGCCCCCGTCATGAGCCCCCGTTCTGGCGTCCCTGTCGGTATGAAAAGCCCTGGTGACGTTTCACAGGAACAGAATGTCAACTCTGTAGTTGTTTAATTTTTTTCCTTTTTGCTGATTCAAGACACTTGTTTAATGTATTGAATATTATATGGACGTGCTAAGAAGACTAACATGCAATGAAACCTGTGATGAACAAAATAAAAGTAACTGAAACATGTGGCTTGAACCCATTTTTTTGTGAAAGTTGGAACAAAACATGCTTGAGCTCTGGGATACTTAGTGAAAAATGTTCGGCTCATCGCAACGGTTCTTGGGGCATTTTACTTGATAATAAAGAAATAAAGAATAGCTTGTATAGTTTTTATTTATCATCATGCAGTACAGGTTGTAATTCGCAACTAGCTTTGTGCCAGTATATATTGGAAACTCCAATCAACGAATGCAATGCAGTTTGTATATGAACGATGTTTATACAACGGTTTATACTTTACAGTATAACAGTACAGAACTAAATAATAATTCTTTATGTATTTTTACACTTGTCTCCGTTTCGTTCTTCATTTACAAGTGAAACAAATGATTTCAGTCAGATTTATAATTTTAAACTAGCGCATACTGACCAACTACAAATCCTGAGTTATGCAATGACAGCAGTGCATTGACAGCTATTCGAGAGAATCAAACTTCGGCACGGAATCAACTGTAACAGAGATCTTTCTTCAAAGGGAGAGGATATCATACGTACTGTAGTGTGCCAAAACTGAAAGTAATGTAAGACTCTAGTAAAAAAAAATATTAAGATCCTAAAATGTTGTGAAAAGTCATATGAAGAAAATGCAACTAATTTTCAGTCTACTAGGGAAAGGTGCAATAAGCTGAAGAAGAAAAATATTTTACCACCCACAAATGGTTGGAAATCACTTATCATGTGCTTGGTGGCGTGAACCATTGCAGCAAGAAATAAATTTTAGGTTCTAATTTGGCCCAGACCGTGTCAAAAAAACAACCCACAGAGCTTGTTTTCCAAGCTACGATATCTCGTTGGCCAACTGGAAATGAGCTGTATGAAACGAATAAAATNGAAACCTAGATGTTACGACGCTTAGNTCTAGAAATGGAAACGATACATCTCTTCTGCACTACCAGTGGCGTAGCCAGCCCAAAAATTTAGTGGGGGCCAAAAAAATGTTTGATTTTAGGTGAATAACACTATTTTGTTTGGAAAAACGCCTCTCAAAGGACAAAATGACTATGTTTTCTAAAAATTGGGGGGTGGCATGGCCCCTCTGTCCCCCCTGGCTACGCCTATGTGCACTACTTGTGTAGTTTCTCCTTACAAAGAAAACAACCATATTTCGCCAAAAATAGTTTGTTAAGTTTCGTTTCATTTGCACAGTGAAAGGCTTATATTTCTTCAAAGTTTTGCTGTTCTCTATCGACTGCTGTACAGTGTAAAATATTGGAAGCTTTTCTGCATCTGCTTAGCAGCAGTTTTTAGAATGTAGTTTTAATTATTTTTGAGTAGTACTACCAATCCTTGAAACCGCTACACTTTTTCAAACAACGTAAGCATCAAGTATTTACTGTAGTGGTATGTCCGAAGATATGCAGCTTATGACATTGTTTCATTATTGGAGTTATATTCACCTTATCGTTCATTTCGCTTACCAAAAACACTATCCAAAGTTTTCACGGGGTCAAAAATCCTCAAAACAAAGTGGAAAATTTCATAACAATCTCTGATTAACACTATTCAAAACAATGTTATAAATGCGTCTTCAGTATGGTGCAAAACATTATGTCATTTGAGCTACAACAGTGGTTCTCAATGTGGTCGAGGTGGACCACCGGTGGTCTACCTGGAATTTCTGATGGTCCACAAAGAGTTTCTTAAATCCTTGATAAAACCTTCACTGACCTATGTGCAATACAATTTCAACTAGTTGTTTATGAGGTGTCAGCATAGTAAAGGGACTCATCGGATGTTTTTATAAAGATGGTCCATGGGCCAAAAAAGGATGAAAACCANTGAGCTACAAGTATAGCACACTTCTGAAAGTGCTAATCCTTTACGCATTATATGTTAAAGGATAAGTTGCTTTACATAAAAAAGTGAGCCATACNTTCACTGGGATTTCAGATGGTACTTCCAAACATTATCTATAGCAACACTCCAATCGAAGATGACCACATCTGAACAAAGTGAATCAAACGCAAGGCAAGCAGTTTTTGGATCCAATGCAAAATTTTTCACTACTCCGTTCCTCCAAACTCCAACGACGACAACATGGGAATCAAATCTAACGCTGAATGCCCAAGACCAACGGCTGTTCACACCTGATGTGACGCTAGTATTGGGGGCTGCACCAGATGATCGTCAGCTGTTTTTCGAAACAGTCACAAAAATGAATTCAGCCACAGGGTTTCCTCCCGATTTCAATAACACACTAAATTCAAGCAATAGTTTTGTATACATCAATCTAACTCAATCTAAACTTTGCGGATTGCCTGCCTTCTGCTCCAACCAAGCTTCTACACTTTGCCAAAACGTGACTTTGAATCAGTGTGAAGAATGTAGCATGACAGGAGCTGGAATATTCGCTGCAATCTGTATCATTGTCGGGTTCTTGATTGTACTGGGAAATGGGATGGTTGTGTGCGTGATTATCAAAAACCGCTTGAATGATGGATTTTCGATGATGAAAGTTTCACTGGCTGTTACCGACGCACTTACAGGTAACATTGCGAAAATGACTTCACAGAAACCGCAATATTGAAAGGTTGTCAGAATTTTGTTTGTTGGCAGCACATGTTTGGGTATTTTGTGACATAGCAACATAGCGAACAGCGCTTCGCCCATTGATAAACGTTTCAAAAGCTAATTTGCAGCTCAAGTTGTGTTTTTGAAATTGTTTCCTATTTCACGTAAAGTCTTTAAAGAACAACTGATCGGTACGTTTCCAAGTGGGCTGCACCAAATGATTTTCAACAGTTTCAGGCCCAAACACTGCTTTTGTGTCATTCAGTTATCAAAGTTGACTTGTCACAAATTTTGAGAATTTCCGTGGTAACAATGGGTATTGCATGAAATGATGTAAATTGCGTTCAAAATTTCGATAGTTTCAAACTTCAAACAACCAAAGGAACTCTGCCCCGCATTCTTTAACAGCAAAACGTCTCATATTATTTTCATATCCCGTGACCTTTGAAACATTACCTCAGTTTCGAATATATGCATTTTGAATTGGACTAACACAAATGAAAAATGTCTGGTAATTGCAAGCGAATATTTGATTTATTTTTGGCCCTCGTCTGACACTATTCATTCAATGTCAAATCAGAATTTAATCTTGAAAAGATAATCTGAATAATCTTTTAAGATGTTTTGAAAACAATCAAAAGAAGGCATGGTTTCATCACGATGTGATGGTGCACTAGACCCCACATGAAATCACGAGCAACTCGGCTCTGAAATATGTTGTTGCTCCTTAAGGAGATACGAACACGCAACTGGAAGGACTCCAAGTCCGTAAGTGCAACGAGTAAGCAACAATAGAGGTTCCCCGCTTGACCAGGTTAACTTTAGTGTTGCGTGTGTGCAGGTGAATTTTTAAAGTACTTCCCGTTTGCCCGCTCTGGGCGTGTGACGCGATGTGCCGTCACGGATGTAACCACACCATATGGAGCCCGGAGGACTTTTGGTGAATTTTGACATGGCTTTGGCAGCAGAACTTGTCATTCTAATACACCACATAAATTCAAATTAAAGAATTTCCTCCAAATTTTGTCAGTCCCATAGATTTGTATTTTAATCATTAGGTGTCGTGACACTCCTTTGCATTTAGTCAATCGTGTATTAAGGGCAGCTAAAAAGCTGGTGAGCAAAATGAACCTAGTTATATCAGTCTTTTATGCTTGTAAAATATTGTAGTGCACATGTGCAAAATCAAAAACATATCAAAATTGCTCAAATCATTGCTAATTTAAAACTTTTTTTGAGTAAAGCATTTCCAAAATATTTTTGTGAGTTTAACCACTAGTCTGCGTTATTCTGGGCAATCTAAAGTGAAAGATTTCTTCTCATTAGCGAAATGACCTGAATACCTAATTTTCATTGTCTCATTATATCTGGTGTGTCTGTAATGCCTCGCGTAAAAGGCGTAATAGTTCATGAGCTTAGAAAACCAAAATAAATGCTCTCAGCAGACTTTTCAGTGTTGCTAACATTAAATTTGTATTTCCTATGCGCATTGCCCAGTACAAACCGCACCATGCGAAACTTTGCGCTTGCGGCGTGTTCTCTTAGAGCTCCAGCCGATGAAAGAAAGATATTGTTCAGCGCAATCCAATAAAGCAAGCGAGAAGAAACGTTTACAAATTAAACTTTAAGCAAAGACCGCGGGATGATCGTATTTGCCAAGACTCACTTGCCAGGTTAAACCTAAACCAATCGATTTACTTTTGCCTGTCATTCAGGAAGTGCATGTTTGTTCGATAGATGAACTGCATTTTCACATAATTTGCCCTACAAGAGTCCTGAGCCTCCTGTTAAATGATGTTTATCTCAGGTCTTGAATGCCGGCGAAATGTCCACTGTAGGTCTAAAGCCCGTGAATGCAAATTAGTTTTCGCCTCAATTTTAAGCATGACTTTTTTCAAACGGTTAATTTATCTTTTCAAGGGGTGCAGCTGCTGGTGGCTTTCTTGTACAATTTTAACGAAACGATCTACAACACTGCTGCTTACCTGGACAATCGACAACTGCATTTGAGAGGATCGCCCAAAGCAGTTGCTGGAGGATCGTTTTTCTTGTTGACAATAACTTCATCTTTGTACCATTTGACCTTCATGAGTGGACAAAGATTTTATGCTATTAAGTGGCCATTGAAATATCGTATGAATGACAGGATTTCAGTACGTGCAGGACTCTTGGCAATCTGGATTTTGTCAATACTGTCAGCCACTGTGCCAGGTGAACAATGTTCTGATTGGAGATTTGCAAATATACTATNTACCTTGNTTGCAAAGCTAAACAGTAAAAGTTCGAAAAATCCTTTGGCCTNGTCGAGCCTAACTAATCCGTTGTGATTATGGACCTTCAGGTCTGTTTTCAAAGGTTATACAAAAGTAAGAAAACGAAAAAACGAAAAGCATGTGGTTGTGTGCCTGCTTGCTATTTGAGACGTCCAAAAATTTTATCCAATTGTTATAGCCAGTGGGTTTCTGTGTTCTTTCAGCAATGCGTTAGCGATGAAAGGACTTATCTTGTCATCTTACAATAATAATAATAATACACGCTGTAGCTTGATGGCCAGCTTGTGAGGAATTTGCCTGCTTGGCTCCGCCTTCATCCATTTTCGACTATTCAAACTTGCACATATACGTCTTTAAATAGTTGTAAGCCACAGTAGTGACGTACGCAAGTGAATACAATGCAGTTTATTCCAAAAGAGAACTAGTGTCGTGTATTTAACACATCTTCAGCCTGCAAGCAGTAGGGTTGCGGAGTTGGTGTCAGAGTCGTTGTCGAAGTCAGTGGTGTAGGAGGTGGGGGTGCAGGGGTGCAAGCGCACCCTAAAAAGTTTTAAATTGTCTGAAGTCCGTGCAAAATCCCTAAAAATCCAGGCAAAAACGGCGCCTAACTTTGTTTGAGTTAATAGTGGCGCCCAAAGTTTGTAGAAAAAAAATGAAGACCTTTTTTCGAGATCACACCAAATAAAAGGTCTTAATGATCTTTGTGGGAGAAACGTTGTAGGAAAAAGCCGCACAACTTTTCAGGCAAGTTAGGAGAAATTGGGCAAAAATCATTCGCACCCCCCAAATTTTGCTCCTACACCTATGGTCGAAGACGCACGGAGTTTTTAGGCAGTGTCTGATTCCTAAGAATACTAGGAGACTTCGGAAGTCCAATTGAATCATTTTTACATCGCACTCCTGTGTTAGGAATCCTAACTGGTGGTGATATGGTGCAAATTTTTAAACTGTTATTGAAACAGAGATTTCTTGCTGTGTATCACGATTTCCATTGATTGCTAGTCACGTTATGGCAAGGAATTGGAGTCGGAACTTTTTCCTCGGACTCCGCAGCCATGCCAAGCAGCAGAAAGCTTACTAGCGAGATTTTGACACTGAACATGAATTGAAGAAAAAGACCCACGAACTGCGATTAGGAATACAAGAGCGGAAATTTAGCTTTTTTTAATGTTCACCGTACTAGATCTCGTCAAAACTGAACTTTTAACCAGATTAGCAAGCACTTTTTAAGCCAGGATACACTCCTGTGAAGATAACAGCAGCGCTGGCAACAAGTGGTTGTGGTTTATGAGTCAGCGCGTCGTGTTTAACGAAGTCTGCAGGGTAGAAGGCACACCGCAACGTGGGAAACTTCGATAAAATTATTTTGGCTTGTTTCGATTAATGTTAAGTTTTTCTCTTTCTTAAAACACTTCAGAAAACCCAAACAAACAGGTTGGGGCTTACAACAAAAAATGTTTCCTGTTTTTCCTTTGTTTTGCTAATCACAGCTCAGTTTATGGCACAGTTCGTGAGTTTTTTCTCATATGCCTTGTAGTTCTTTCCCAAGCTTTTCTCTTGCTTCAGTAAATATCAATATTTGCGGAAAGCAGTGGTAGCAGTGATTACCTTTTTGGATTGGAAGCAATAATAATACTGTCACCTTCAAACATGTTTTAATGTCTTTTTGTTGTTTCAGCTTGGTTTCCACACCATCTTTTGTTCACGTACCAGCATCTTCTTTTCATGTTCTACATATCTGCTCAACCATCCGTAGCAACCAACCATTCTGCTATCATCATGGTCATGATAATATTCTTTGTCATTCCATTTCTTTTCATGGTACAGAAGCTTCGTTTCGTTTGAACAAGTAGCAACTAATCTGTTTTCACCGTATAGTTTTATTGTGCAGTTAGGTGCATTTACCCGCCTTCATAAGCTATTCATCTACAGATGCACTGTTGAATGACTTCAGTTAGTTGACGGTCGACGCTGTATTTGCTTTTTTAATATCAAAATGCTAATTACAAGAATCCTGTTAATTTTGCCTTGCTACAAATGTGGCCTTGTAGCAGCATGAATAACTAAACAAGCTGGCCAAATTTCAGCCACCCTAATTTTTGAACAATTTTTGAGATACCTGAGATCATCGCAAAGAATTACCTCGAACCACATTGAAATTGACTTGCATTACGCTGTTGCAGTGTTTGAAAGACAGACAAAATGCGAAAAAACGCTTAAAAATTTGGAAAAATCCTAGGTGCATTATTTTTCCGAAGTTTCTACTTTAGTCAGATTATTTGAAATTTATTCTACACATTGTATCTAGATGTCTTGTAGTGGCAACCGTTACAGTAATCGGCATAACCATAATGCGCTTTGCAGATTTGGTAGTTGATATTCAAATCACGATTCTTGTTTTTTTGCATCAGTCAATCTTGTCCATGGGTACAGCGCTTCTGGTTCTCTTAACAAGGCGCAGATCGGCTGTTTTACTTGAAAGAACAAACAGAAAGCGAGCTGGTTCCAACAAAAAGGAAGTGGCTGTTTTTGTGACTGTAGCAATGATGCAGACCGGATTTTCCTTAACCATCAGTAAGAATTTTTTTAGAACTATCAAGTGTGATTGCATGAAAATAACGGCTAAATCAATCCTCCGTCACGGAGGATGCATGAAGCTGTGTTACAGGGTGAAAATGCATAGAGGCGTCGGAGGGATGTTTGTATGCAGCTCTTGTTTTTGTTCTTGATTCAACAACGATTGAAGGATCTACATCCGCCGCCAATCGTCACTGCCAATGATCTCGGAGTTGTGAAAATCACCCTGATGATCTGGGTTGACTTGCACATGCTCTCTCATGGGTACCTGCAGTTCAAACTCTACAGGTTTAACTTACATAAAGCTAGATGCGTGCATTCTTTTTGCAGGTTTTTATTAACTAAGGAAAGATTTCGCCAGCTATTAGTGGCGGCAGCCGATTTTGAGAGAGAACAAGGTCTTTTTCTTTACAAAGAGCGTGGTCACCTTGTGTTTGGCCCTGTAAAGACGTTTCTACTTGCTAGACGAAGTCAAGATGAACGAGATCTGCAAATTGATCACCAAAAGAAGCTACGAGCGCTAGACCTGTCAACTAATGAATATTCTTTGAAGGGTGTTCACAATTTCTCCAACAGGGTTCTCTCGGCTTCCGAAACAGAATTGCTGAACAAGGGCTTGGACGTCTGCTTTTTCCCACCAAGCTCATATCAATATCAGAGATGAGTTTCAACGTGTTTACTTTGAACTCAAGCGATTGTTTGTGACACGAGATCTGCTGGTTTTGAAGCAGAAACTTATGTCTCTCTATGGGCGTTGCATATGTCCACATTTTCACAACCTCGATATCATTGACACGGAGTGACAGTTGGGGGCTGCAGATTCTTGAATCCTTGCAGATTCAAGAATACAAACAAAAGATGAATGCAAACATCCCTTCGACGCCTCTATGCATTTTCAACTTGTAACACAGCTTCATGCATCCTCCGTGACGTCACACGCCATCACCGTGGGTACGTGTGCCGCTGAGTAACGTGGCAAGCAATGCCCGCCCCACTACGTCACTTCCATAACAGCCTTTCGAAATTTTCACTTTTTACAACGTTTTTCACCCGACTAACAATAAGAACGTGCAGCAAGATCGATGCAGTTCAATTGTAAATGCACTGATGATTGTAGCAGCAGTTACCGAAACGTCTATAAAAATGTCGTTTACATCTATTACTTTGGCCGTTATTTTCATTGTCAGACAAATAAGCACTTCTGCTTTCCGCATAAGTACGATTTTTTAATGATATAAAAGAGAGCCAACATTGAGTTGTTTCTTTTTCATGCAAAAATTTACCAACNGTTTTAAACTGATATCTAAGATCTGCTTGATTGTTTTCCGTGGCTTGTAATTTTGTACAAACAATTTATGTATCAGAAGTGAAACCCTGACAGATGAAAACATCCAACAAATTAACTGCATGTGATTGACACAGTTCCCCTCATTGTCGTGAACAGTCTTTACTTCGGTGGTTACTTGGATTGCTCGAACGTCGCATTACCATTCACAATATCTTTCTACTTGTGCATTGCCAACAGGTAAATATTAAATCTATTATCTTTTTGTTTTGACAGTTATCATTAGACGTTTTATTCAAATAACGGCGTTGATGCTTCCAATAGCGTGATTAGCGCTTTTATCCAGTGGGAAATATTTAACTGAGAGGAGCCCACTAGCTAGTGTAGGGATCCTCTAGCCCAGGGCTTCTCAAACTTTTTTGTTCTGTGACCCCATTTTGTAAAAGGTTTTCTACGCGACCTCCTTGATGGATAGCCTACATGTTAGCGATAAGTGTAAACGTCTCATTACAAATCTCATAAAGCGTTTTTGTCCATGGCGAAATCATGCAAATGCACACAATCCACGAAAGTATCTATGCAGTAATAAAACTACCGCGTAATGGAAACAGTAAGGCGAAAAAGATTAACAAAAAAATTAGGTGTATAGAAATCAAAGAATGGCTAGATCAGAAATGTCAGCATTCGTTTCTTGTTCTTATCCAAAAATGACATAAACTCTGTTTTGAAAATTCCATTTGCAAACGTTTGTCGTTTAATAAATCCGTGAACTCATCCTGGGCATGACAGGTGTGTGGCATCCCGAAATTTCAATGGTGAATGGTTTGTGGATCTAATTGAATCAAAGTCCAAAGTGCTTCTGAAACCGTGTATGAAGCTTTTAACGTTTTTTTGAAGCAACTCGGTGTGCTCTCAAAGCAGTTAGCCTAGCCCCTCGACTAGACCTAGAGTTCTAAATAGAAGCATGCCTTAGTGTCGGAATGAATGCAATAAGGTCAGTATCAGTCAGTACGTTGAAGCAATCACGACCTAACAACGCATAACTTGTGCTTGGTTGATTTTTATCATTTGATAGTTCAGACAGACATCCTACAGTACTTTAGTAAACAACTGACGGCATAAAAAGCATGATTTTGACTCCAAAAATGCAGTAGAAATAGATTCACTGTAGGCCTACTTTTAATTTTCTTGTAAAGTTGATAAACATTTTTGTACCTGATTTGTCAAGCCAATTTGTTTCGCGACCCAAAAATTACATTTTGTGGCCCCACTTGGGGCCGTTTCCCACAGTTTGAGAAGTCCTGCTCTAGCCTACACTCAGAAAAAGTTGAGGAATGACGGTGAGTGCGGATATGGATGGCTATATTGGAAATACTCCGGAAAACGCACAAAATAACAACCTACTGAAAACCAAAAGAATAAAAAAGGAAATATAAGCTAGGTTGGGGCACAGCTTTTACGTTTAGCTTGCTAGAGGCGAGCGATTTTCCCTTTTGTCCCCCACCAAGTTACACCTCTAGGCGCTTTTTTCGCATCTTTCAACAAAGTGACGTGCTTCATTTGAAAGTTATTTCTGAGTAATGTCCACCTAATTGAAAGCCACAACAAATGTTTTAGCTGCTTTCATCTTGTGCTACAAATTTTTATTACGCCCAGTGGCTTGTGTGAAAGCAAAGGTGAAAAAATGGAGTAGAGAATGATTGCTACATGGGCACTTGATTTTTTCAGCTTGGTCAACGTCTTGGTGTACAGCATTCGAGACAAACGATTTAGGAAATATGCTGTCGATTTCCTTTTACCACGGTATCTGAAGAAACAGGAAGTGAAGAAGCAAGGCACGGCAACGCGCACTGCTACAAACACAACCAGTGCATAAAAAAACAGTGCGAGGATTCTGCGGTTGCTCTTTGTTACCGCCTCCAAATCTGGGATAACTATAATTTACAACCAAACAGTTAAAAGTTATATTTCTTACGTTTGATTTGTTTCAATTTGCAAGATTTCAAAACATGTGAAAAATTATGTGAGCATCAACCAGTCGAATTGCATCAGCTCAAGTTGATTCATACTTTCAGCCAGTCCTCCCCAAAGTCCGTCCACCTTGCTTGATCCGGAGCCGAATGGTTCCAATCCAACCTGCGTGTTTCCTTCACAATGCTTACCATTTCAACAATTTTTTGGAAATGAATTAATGTAAAATTCATTTGCACAGAAAGCATTTGTTTTCAATTGATTGTTACGGTGCGCATCGACGACTCTTCCTTCGTTTAACCGCTTCAAGCTGCGCATCCGGCGACCAATATTTTAATGCGTGCAACTCTCTACGTCCAAAGAGTGTGATTCACTCTTTGTAAGCCGCCTTAAAGTCTAATATTAATGGACTGCCTTGATATATTGCACTGACACTTCTGCAGTAGCAACCTTTTGCAACTCCCTGGCGTGGGTCGTTAGAGGACACGTTGAGTTAAGAACTGTTTATTTCTCCCATGTCGCCGTTTTGCGTCTACGAACAGGATGTTGAGACAGACCTTCGTCTGCCGTGCAGTCTCTAACAGTCGTAACAAAGAAAGTTGTTTTTCTGTTTTGCCGCGCTTAGTACGATAAAAGTAGAACTCGGGCTAAGTACAACTTTAGTAACGTTTTGACCCTCGTGTAACCAAATTCTGCTAACCAAGTCAGAGTGTATCTGTTGACTGAAAATACCAGGGACCTGAGCTGTGGAACGTACACCGTTTTTGGTATGTAAGTTTGTCATATGTTTCTGGGATAATTTGGAATGTAAGTTTGTCATATGTCTCCGAGCAGTTGCAGGATGCCAATCGGCACTGAAGTAATACTTTGATCGCAATCAAGCGTTTGAAATGCATGTTTGAATTTACTGTAAATAGCCGCGTTGCGCGCTTGTCTAAT
>JGI24158J21664_10002514_pt1 | contig 22320 bp, 18 predicted proteins | sample Ectturendosymbi3_FD_21664 | JGI IMG/M metagenome (IMG submission 21664)
GAAGTAATCGACACCTGAACGGAACGAATGGCCGTGAGAAACAAGGTTTCGGACCAAAATCGATGACGAAGTAAAGCAAACAAAAGCTGCCAGGCAAGCTAAAGTCGCAAAATCAAGATCAAAAACTCTTAACGAATTTCAAGCCAAGACGAACTGAAATAAAATTCAACAAAGTAAACAAAGAAATGTTGGCGGGTGCAAATCTGGAAGTTCCAAAAAGAATACAGGCGAATAGAAAACGCCAAAAGCAAAGTCGTCCATTCAAAGAAGAAACAGAGCAAATGTTGGTAAAAACTAGGGAAAAAGTCAGTAAAGAGGTCGGTCAGTAAAGAGGTCGGTCAGTAATTTTAAATTAGAAGGCTGAGCTGGAAACTATGTATGTGGCAGTCGCCACACTCTGAGGAGCTTTTTGAAAGAACGTTATTTTTTTATGGTGGCTGCGGGAACAATGGAAACTTCGACAACACGCCTGAAGACGAGGTAAAAGCTACAGTAAGGTCCTTTTACAAATTATATGAAGTTCCAGTGGACTCGGTTATAAACACTTCAAATTCTCTTTAACAGAACAACGGTAGATAACCATAATTCCTGCATTATCGCTATAATATTTTGATCGCCGCAACTAATTCATAAACGTGACTGAAGAACTTTTACATCTAAGAGCTGAACCCTTCGGTTGCTCGTTTGTGTGTGGAATGCGATTTGCGTGTGTGATGTTGTCTAACTTCCTAGCTTATAGAATAAGGAGGGTAAGCAAATCGTCGGAATGTTGGTCTGTCATGCGATGTTGGCCCCAACTATAGCTTAAATTGAAAGCTATTAGTACGTTTATACGCGCTTTGCGATGACTGCAACACACGCGTTTGTGGTGTTGCTGCCAACACAGAGTACTTATGTTCGTTTTCGATCACCCTTGCCGGGAGGGATGACGCGAAACTACTTAACATGACCTACCAGGTCATTACCTTTCGAACAAAATGTTTAAAAAATGAACTACAGTAGAATTTGCCCAAAGCGATTTCGGATATAGCGACGCTTTTTCGTCGCTCTCGACACAATTCGAATCTTTTATGTGCATTCGAGTTCGGCTATAATGACCTCGGCTGTGGCATCACTTCGCCTATAGCGACGTTTCTTCGTTGGTCCCGGCAGAATATTTTTTTAAACTCACTTATTTCTTTTCCTTTCCAAACCTTCCATAAGTGATATATCATTTTGACTTACACTTTATTTGCATAATAATAAAAAACTATATAGTTAACGAGAGGACAAGCAAATGTTGATCGACCAAATTCAACATTTCATGCAAACCGTTTAGTTTTTTTCGCTTTTATGCAAGGTAATATGAATGCCGTCAACTATATGTTGGGGGTATTGTTCCGCTTGTCCCTATATAAATTAAATAAATTCGCTAAAACCAAACAAAAGCAAGGCTTTGAACCTTTCATGTTACAAATACAACGGTGCTTCAAAAAAACGCAATTTGTTATTGCCGAAAAAGTCATCCCAAAACATGTGGGATACAATTTAGTTGTGATGCTATATCAATCGTTAAGTGAACGTGCAAAACAACGTAATTTTGGGGGGAATAAGTTGTGGCCTATGCACGTGATCTTTATCACGGAATAATAAGGCTGGAATGTGGCCCTTAAAATTTTCGCATTTTTCTTCTAAAATGATTTCAAATGATTGCGCATACGTGTGTTTTGGTGTAATGACTCTTTCACAACTAATTTTGTAATTAGACCCTCCCGAGACAAGCATTGCCACTTTATTGGATAACAAATGACATCCCGCGCTTGTTAATCACTGAACGTGCAAAGCTTTTCATCAGTCATCCTTTCAAATGATGTATGTCTTATGCTTACGTTGTGTGGTTCGCCAACGCTGTACATATAACTGACAGGTCAACAAAAGTTACAGCTTTGTATGGGTTGCTTGTTGTAATGAGAGTAATGATGATCCCTGTAATTATAATCATTGTAATTTCTGAAAAAGTTCGAATTGTTTCCGACCATTATTTTCACACTAATAAAAAGAAAAAATGTTTGTGATGGTTGCAATTTTATTTCTGGTTTTGATTTTAAAATCGGCACATATCTGAGAAAGAAATAATGTTTTCGAATATATATAAACAGTACATTTTGCTTGCGAAATATACAATTGTCGTTTCTTTTGTATTTAGTGATCTTTCGTTATGTTAAATTTTTTTCAATGCAGTGTGCATTATTATCTGCACGTGCACTACCCAAATTAAAGCCACAAAGCTGACTAGAGGGAGCTGATGTGTAGTTCGGAACCTATTCATGGCTAACGTTATCTCAAAGAATTGGCCACAAACTAGGCTGTGATTGGCAAAACAAGGGAAAAACAGAAGACATTTTTCGTTGTACGCCCACAATTTAACTGCTTAGCTTTATAGGAATGTTCGATTTGTGCTGAAACAAAAGAGAAACTCAATATAAATCTAATCAAGCCAAAATAGTTATTTATTAAAGTCTGCCACATTGCGATGTGACTTCTAGACTTCGTAAAACGCGACGCGCTGACTCATAAACTACGCCGCTTGTTGCCAGCGCTACTGTTATCTTTGCAGGAGTACATCCTCGCTTTAACAGTGCTTTCTAGCCGTTGTCAGGCGTAGGTTGTTTAGCAATTGAGTTTTGCAGAGTTCTAGTAGCATGGTCAGCATTAAAAAAGTTTGTTTTCCGTTTTTGCATCGTGTTCCAAACCGGAGTTTGTGGGTCTTTTTCAAATCTTGTTCGGTGTCAACATTTGCTGGTAAGTTTTCTTACTGCATGCAGGACTGAAGATGAGTTAAATGCGTGAAACTAGTTTCCTTGTGAAATAACTTGCGATGTATTCGCTTGCGTACGTCACTGCTGTGGCTTACAACTACTGAAAGGCAGATATGTGCATGTTTGAATCGTCGCAAAAGAATGAATGCGGAGACAAGCAGGCAGATTCCTTGCAAGCTGGCTACAAAGCTACAGCGTGTTTTGTTATTTTTATCTCAAAGTGTTTCACACAAAGTTAAACTCTGTGCGTAGGGTTGTCATAAAAGGTTGTCGAGAATGTAGAATTCGTAGCAGGAAAATGCTCTGATCCTGTCTTGCTTGCGATCCCACTTGACACAATTATGCAAAATTACAAACCTTCCTGGACAACGTCAACAACCATCATCATTCCAAAATCCTCGTGGTTTAAAATGTGACAGTGAATGACCAACGGACCGGTGAACTTGTCGGTGATGAAACGTATCTGTGATTGTGATTTACTGAGTTACAATATTATTTCCGAAACCATGTTTGCCAGAAGTCAAACAGCAACCAGATGTATTAGAATGCCATAAAGTTACCAACAGATAAAATAAAGGAATACGCACATGGCCATGATATTCGAAACATTTTGGCTTAAAGGATTAAAATACGTCTGACAAAATCGACATAGATTGAATTGCATTACGTTGACCATGAAAAATTTTACTTTGACACATTGGAAGAGCTGCGATGATTTTTTCAAATGTTTGCATGAAACAAATTTCAACGAGTGCGTTTTCCAAAATATGTGGAAAACAATCAACCGAAAGTCTTTACTTTGTACCGTTTGTTCACGTTTTCACTTGCACAGAAAATTGTTTTTGCACATGAAATCTAACAAACGAGTAAGATTGAGGAAAAGCAAGATCGGTCATGTTCTCACTACTTTATTATTTATTTCCTGTTTGTAAGATCTGGTAGCCTTTTTCCGACAACTTTCTTAACGGAGAGAAAAATGTTACGATGACAGGAAAATACGATTAAACTAGCGTAACGATCAACCATCAACCAAAAACCTCAGCAAGATCTTTCAAATCTTTTAATGAAAACACAAATTTCAGGTGCTGCCTGAAATATCTGAAACGAGCAACGATCTCAAAATCTTAACTAAAATCTCATAATCGAAAAAACGTTATAGTTGGTCTGCGAGGCAACGACAGAAACAAGTTTAAATGATTGGCAGAGTTTCTGAACTTATTCCTTCGCTTTTATCTTTGCATGGTTGCGGTATTACACGTTTTGTGTCATGTAACAAAATTTGCAGCTGTTACTTGTTTATCCCTTCAGCATAATTTACCATAGCAAAAAATACATCTCCGCAAAACGTTTGCGCTGTATGTAATAAGTATAGTATTTGCAGTGCACTTTGCAATCATGAACTGACAATGGAGCTGACGGTTTTGAAACTGTTATTACCAAAAATGAAAAACTTAATTAGCGTTACCCAACAATGGAAAAGACTACCACAAACCCAGGGTATTTCAAAAATAGAATTTAACCCAAACATATGAATCGTGTATTGAGGTAAAAAACAATGGATTCAAGTCAAAGATAAATTTTAAGCTGTTGCCGTCACAAACATTCATTCGTCTTGTGCAGCTTAAAGACCTCTTCAAGAAACGGTAAAAACATTCGAATTGTTTAGTATTTATGGAGTTTTTCTACCTATAAGCATAGAGTGTTTGTTTCTGAACGGAATACCCACTCACAGTTATGTTTGACAAGGGAGGAACTGCAAGAACGTCACGAAAGACTCCGGCTTCTGAGTATCCGATTGTTCCCGGACCTCCTTCTTTCCAGCGGATGTCGTGTCCGAGATACCGATCCCAGTTGGTCGGTCGCGGAATGTCAAATTGGGGATCTAGGAAACAAAACCACAAAGTAAAAATTGCATCGAATTCATAATTTACTTCGAGTTTGTAGCCTATTAACATAGTTTTTTCTTAAAAAAAAGCATGATCGGTTTTCCAAATTACATCAAAACAACAAATAAGTCTGTAAGAAATTTGCTGGATTTGTTTTGCAAATGCAAGTAGGGCAACTTTTGCTAAAACGTCTTTACATAACTCACCGTATTTCTCGTGTTGAAATTTGCACGTCTCATTATTCTGATTCCACAGCTTGTTCTGACCCGATTTCTCAGCTCCATAAGGTCCAATGTATTTATTGTAGCTGATTATCTTCGCCACAAGAAAAAGAAAAATTGTCGGATTAATAAATGTTCGCAAACCAAAAATTTCAAAATGGAAAGAAACATATTTCACATGAACAGTAGCAGCAAGACTCTTTTAAAGGAGTGTATTTGTTACGCAAAAGTGACATTTTCCATAGCATGTCAATGCCTCTTCAACGGTGGAACTGGGATAAATGAAGTCACCATTCCTTTTTCTTGGATCTTGTGAAAAAAGCAACGTTTTTCAAAACTAAGTGAGCAATTGCGTTATTCCTGCAGGTATCCGTGGTCGGCAGGGCGCTCCAAAATGTAAACGTTGTTGTTTTGTTTCTATTTTGTTGCCCAAGTGATGACTAAAATCGCAGGATATTTTTTCATTTTGCATCAAAAATACTACTGTTTCGTTATTTACCTAAAACGAGACACCTGTCATTGAATATAATTGTTATATTGTATTTCTAATCTGCTTTGTTTTGATTTGCTCTTTTTGCAAAATATATAGTGGAATGCATTTTGATTTTATACATTTGCTTGCTTTACTGTAATTTTCAGTTGTGCCGCAGGAAAACATCGGACATTTGATTTTGCGCAAACATTTGTATACGCTTTAAAGGCATAAAGACGCCCAAAGAAACAAAAACTTTAAAAATGATCATACATTTAAGTCATTGCAAAAAACAATGCTTTAAGCAACATGTTGAATGATGCATAAAGCAGCAGATCGCGTTGACATCATCACTGAATTTCTTGCTTAAAGTTTATTTTCAAAACGCAAATTTACAATTTCTAGTGCAGATGTTAAAATTACGGCAAAGTGAATCTGTGGGAAGTGAAAAATTTTAAACAATAAGTAAATTTTGCTAGGTACATTTTGGACAGATTTAGTGCTTATATAAAAGCACTTTGATTCAAGGCCTTGTATTTTTTCGCTTTCAGTTTTTGCACGGGAGTGGTATGATATTGAGATTTTGCCTCAATTTGATCCAAGGGTTTTAGCTCGTTGCGACCCAGAGGTTCTGCATTTGATCAAGGTGTTCTGGGTTATATTGACCCAGGGAATCACTTTTCTTAACTATACGTTTTAACTTTTTTGTGCTAATCGAGAATAGTTTATTCTTTTGTCGTTTTTATATACTGCCGGCAATTCGCCACTGGGGAACGTAATGTGTCCAGATTACGTCATTTTTTAGCATAGGTAAAAGCTGCTTTTCAACACGTAGTTGAACTACAAGCAGTTGAATCAAACTCGCGTGGTAGAGGGTGTCTTCACTGCGGGGTGGAAACTTGCAGCACAGAACGGCATAGCTGGAGGACAATGTTACCACACTTACGAGTCGCAAGTAGCAATGTTTCAATGTGAAGGTGTTTAGCCGTAGACATGTCTTTCACACAAAACAGTTTACCACTCCATCTTCAGTTTTCAAAGCACCCCTCACATTAAACAGTCATGTCTTTTTACACGGTTTTATTAAGCCAATGCTCTTTTTTGTTCTCAGCTTTTACAAACGATAATGAAACATCAGAGAATGAAAATGATGAACAAAGATTAATTGAGACATTTCAGCTAGCATTCACCTACATTACTAAGAAAATGTGAAGAAATCTTATTAGAGACAGAACGTGCGTGAATGGAGTAATTTTCTGTAAATCTTGTGTTTGAATTTTGTTCACAATTTTTGTGTGTTTCCATATGAGGTACATAAAATGTTTAAGATGTTTAGTGTAAATGTAGAGCAAGTGCTCTTTCAAAATTAGTTTACATTTGTACGAAAGTATATGGAATCAATCATCACATTCTTTCTAGAGCACGTGCTCTCTTAAGGGCACTTTACATACGAACAAAAGCGTATGGATTCAGTCGTCATTGTTTTTGAAAACTAATTCATTTTCAAATGGAATGTTCACAGCGTAAGTTTTCCAAACCAGAAACCGAGTTGTGTATTGATTCTAGGATCGAGTAAAGTCTTTACCAGACAAATCAATCTTCATAGTCCTTTTTGGAAATCCTCACAGACACAGAATTAATGAAAGAAACTAATTCTCTGCAAATTGTTTGTCCGGATTTTCTGCAAACATTGCGCGCCATTTCGTGTTTTGTACAATAAAATATTATGTGTTCTCGTGTGCTTTTTATGCGATTTAAAAAATGTTCAAACATACTGTTACTTGATTGCTGGTATGTTTTCAGAAAAATACCTTTTGTAACCCACATTGGAAAAACTATTGTTTTCATCTCAGAAACCCTCCCAAAACATGCGTGTTTCAAACGAAAAAAGTGCAGTGTTTAATTTGGTTTTGGAGCAAGTGCTCTGTCAAAAACAAACCAAAATGCTTGTTGGGTAAGACAGCATTCTCACTTGAAATATCATGGTTCATTTCGTGCATCCACATGCAGTGCTTCTGTAGTCATTTGCTCACATGGCGATGTTGTTAATTAGTCCTTGTTTTTGAAAAAGAAATTTTTAAAGTTTAAGCTTTATAAACCAGAAACCGACTTTCTCAAAAAGAGTTGTTTGCTTTACAAAGCTGCAGCTTATGCAGAGAAAAAATGAAAGCCTCTGAAAGAAATCAGTTGGAAAAATCAATTTAATTGTTTGTAGAGAGCAAGTTATTAATATTCTTCATTATAACAAAAAATACTTTTTAAATAATGATATCACTATTAAACAGTCATCTATTCGGAGAAACAGAAAAGAAGGAATTAGAAATGTCAACCAAGGTCATCACGCTGCTGCGAACCAACATGGGACCACTGTTTCATTAATGGATCATGTTGTTGCTAAGCAACCACAAAAAATTAACAGAATTTTTGTTCAAATTTTTAGTTAGAACATATATAAAACAGACACCAAAAGAACAGAAGGATGTGATTTGTATTTTTAGTAGTGGTGGGAAAATATAAACTGGATCCAGCTATGTATGACACAACTCCTGGATACGCTTGGGATGTACATCCAAAAAAAAACGGAATTCAGCTCGAGTTGTTGAGTGACCCAGACATGCTGCTGATGTGTGAAAATCGTATACGATGGGGAATTTATACGATTCCAAAAAATCTGTCAATGCTACAAAACAAGCACACGGAAGTAAAGTACAATTCAGATGAGCCTGGTAACTATGAAACCTTTTTAGACGCAAATAATCTCTACGATTAGGCAATGAGTCCTCCACTACCTCTCAAAGGCCTCAAATAAATTACTGAAATTGATGAATCGGCAAATATCCCGTGTATTGTTGAAGTGGATCTTGAATATTCAAAATAACATTTTCAAAATTTCACAATGACTGTCTACTAGCACCTGCAAAACTTGTGGCACGCAAGGTTGCAAATTGGTTTTAAACAAAATAGTTCAGCAACACAAAGCCTAAAACTGTTTGAATTGCTAGGGTTAAAGCTTAAAAAGATTAATAATGGATTTCTTTTCAAAGAAAAACCTTGGTTGAAGCCATATACTGATCTAAGCACCAGATGTCGGTCTAAAGCAAAAAATGAGTCTGAAAANGATTTTTTTCAAACTAATGCATAACAGCGTTTTCGGTGCAAAACGATGGAAATTAATCGAAAAAGAGTGAACATTCGTTTGGTGAATAATGAAAAATCATTGAAAAACGTACGACATTTTTATCATTTGACTGTATTCGATGAAAACCTCACAGCTGTACATATGAAAAACAAAGTTGTTATTTAGCCTACTGATACTGACAGTCTATTTAACGAAAATCATAAATTGCAAAGGTATTTCACAAGACATTTCAGAATCGTTTAACGCCAGCAACGTTGAAAAAAACGAAATGCATTATGATATCAAGAAAAACGTTGTGTGAATGATTTAAGATGAAACTATAGCAAGATTATTGAGACGTTTGGGGAGTTGAGAGCAATGTTGTATGCGTCCCAGAAGTTTGACGGAAAAGAGGAAAAGAAATGCATAGGTGTGAAAAGCAATATTGTGAAAAGATGCGCTAGGTTTCAGGATTACATCAAGTGTTTGTTGACAAAGAAATAACTAATGAGGACGAAACATATGTATAAGGGTCATAAACATTAGGTATGCACAGAAGAGGTTAACAACATTGCCTTGTTTGCAAACGATGGCAAAAGGGTGGTACTCAATGATGATGTCCATACACTTGCATACAGTTGTTATTGTTAAATTGCAAAAGCGTCCAACCTTGATCATTTAACTCTTTGGACTTGACAAAATAGTTGACGACTAAATTGAAAGTAACGTTGTTGGAGCACAGGCGTATTTGTCAACAACTCAGCAATTTCTTTCAGGCTTATCTGACGCGAAAATGCAAAGCTGTTATGTTTCAAAATCTACTGTTTTTTTTAAAAAACATGTTTTCCATAGAAAGCCCGCAAAGTGATTCCTGCCAAAATGGCCAAATTTCTTTAACAGGTACAACCATAGTTAAATGTGAGCCAACTGCTTCGAATCCACTTGTCTTATCAGCGAAATCCCTCATGGGATGGGGTTAGGAAGTTTGGTTGTCCATCAAAATGTCAGACTTGTTTGTGATAAAATGAAATTGGGAACCAGATATTGTGCAACCGCACCGCTGTTTTATCACTGTTTGGAAGACAATTTGTCATCTTGGCCGTAACCCCTCCCTTACTCAAAAATGCAAAAGCTACGGATATTTCGACTGGACTGCTCGACAGAACGCCTCGAAAAAAATCAGCTTCTGAAGGAATCATGTTTAATTGCGTTTCAAGTCTTTTTAAAATTTAGCTGAAACTGACTTAGCCTATTGTGGATACTTTTACCCGAGCACTAAGAAAACCCTATGAAGCAAAATGAGCCAAAACCTCTTTGGTCAAAATGAGGCATAACATGTTCAAATAAGCCAGAACTCTCATAAGTATACCATCCACGGGTGACGTTTAGTATCACTGTCAAACAAATCTTTTTTTTACTAACCTGAAAACTGTAGACATGTATATGGATTGCATGGAAAAAAATAGGGCTTGGGTTTATCATATACCATTCCTGAAGAGTATTCACTTCAACTTTATATCTAGAATTTCAAGGAAGACGTTAGACAAAATTACCTGAAAATCGTGGAGTTCCAAAAAAGACCTGGGCAGTTAGTAAGAAAATTTTAACGTTTCAAAACAAAAGGTCTATTTGACATATTTGTGGTGTAATTTAAAATCTTTTCTATTTTTTTAGATAGCAAAAACATAACAATCACAATTTCAGTGCAACAGAAAACAAATTATTTTTATTAACACAAAGCACAATGAACATTTGCAGGTTTTACTTTTGGTCAGTTCGACTCGTAAATTATTTCAGTGAAGTTCCGATTTCTTGCTTAAGTTTGTTTGCAATTGTGTGCAGCAGATGGAAACACAAAATTTGCGCAGGCATTTCCAGAGAAAAATGCCAAAGCGGAAAATGATTTTTTGAAAAATCAACACGTTCTTTTGAAATGTCTAGCAGAGACTAGAACTACAAAGCGAAGTTGGTGAAGTCATCATAGGGATCAATTGACACAAACACTGTTTCTAGGCACACAGCTTTCCAGTGTTTTTAAAGTGAGTTGGACAAAGCTAAGACTTGGGAAAAAATAACCTAGGGCTGCGGAGCTGGAGTCGGATTGCTAGGAACATTCGGAGTCGGATAATACAAAAATCAACAGATAAGTGTCCAAGTGCAACATTTTTGTTTGTACGTCCAGCAGAGCAGTACACAGACTAAAGCTTTTTCTTCAAATTTAACTCAAGAAGAGGCCGACAGAATGAAATTTTATTTGTTTGTGATAAACGCTTTCGTGCACATTTTCAAAGTTACATTGATTCATTTAGTTGCATATTTGTTAAAAAATCCTCCACATTTGCGTTAACGATGTAATTTTGTTTAGCTGTTAATACCTGTAACATTTCGGACCAGAAAACTTTTTCCTGTTCATACCAAAATTGGCATCTGTTTCAAGCACAAATCTTCTTTTTATGTCTTGTTCGGTTTTATCGAGAAAATTCCCGACAAATGCCTGCCTGGCCGGAAGCTTAGTTTGCAGTTTGGTTTGTTGAGATGGGCCGGTCACATTTAACGTGAGTAAGATTTGATTGTGAGGCGGTTCGTCTCCTGTAGATAAGTGGTCCATTTCTGTCCTGGAAGATTGCAGCTGCGTATAGCAATGAGACGCTTGAGGAACAATAAAGGAGTATTAAATAAAATTTTGAAATCAGGAACTCTAAATTCATGCTAATTTTTAAGATCACCTTTTCACCTTGATGGAATGCATCAGGGTAATACACAAATAATTTCTGATATTCTGATTTTAGCCCATTGCAAAACATGGTAAAAATACATGTTTTTTCTGTGATAAATGATTAAATTAGTCTTTTTTCGCTGTTCACTTTGAATTGCTAGGAAATACCTTTAAGAGTGCTGAACAACTCGATGAGTTATATTACAAGATTTTTTGTGAGGAAACTTGTCTCGGAATTCGGAAAACAGTTCTGCAAAATGTTAAAGCACTACAAACATCGGTTTCAAATAAACGTTTTGTTATTGGATCTTAATAAAACAATATATGAAAAATACTTTATATTACGCTTGAAGAAATAAGCTGGTGTCTTGTTACAACAATGCACTTCAAATGTTGAAAGTGACGTGGGTTTTTTGATAAAATCTAATGATTTTTATGTAAGAATTTATGCGTCTACTTACATGTTTTTGTTTGATCAAAAAAACAAACGATAAAACGAAACGTTTTGCAATTCTGTGCCTGCGATCTTCGAGTAATTATAAAAAAAAACTGGCTAAAACAATGTCTGCGCTATAGCTACACTTACAAAATCATACTTTCACTCACTGTCGCGCTTTGATTATGTTAGTGACTTCTCCCAATTCTTTGTGAGAAAGGTAAACGTGAACAAATTTTAGTGAAGAACAATCCAGGTCATCGAGACCATTTTTAGTTGAAATGATTATTTTGCAATGTCAATAAGCATTTGCCAATCAAAATGTTGAAAGTGGTTATGCTCACGAAAAGCCCATTTCCAGGAATAATTCACAAGAAATATGCTGCAAAAACAAGTGCTTAAGATAAAGAAACGAAAATCAAACTGGCTTGCAAACTCACGTAGTATTCTCCGGGACTATTGCACACAATCAACCAATCCATTCGAGTGCCTGGAATCAAAAAGCTTCTTCCTAACCTCGGCGGTGTACCGCGGTCAAGATAGATACCGTCCACAGCAATTTCAAGTATATCGCAGGAAGAATGTCCATTACTATCCATTACGTTTAAAGCCAAGTTGAGTCGTGATCCAGCGTTCAGTAATCTGTTCGAGAAGAACGTGGTTAGGAGTTTGACTTGGCAAAACATGACCAAATCCACATCTATCTGACGGCTTTCAGCAACTCTTTCCCATCACAACTTGTTCGTTGTCACCCACATATATCTCTGTGGAGTTCTGCGTGGGAGCAGCCTTAGGAGGACTCGAAATGCATCGTGGTTTTTAGCAATCTCTTACAGTTCTGGCTCCAGCGTCACCTAGTCCTTGGTCGAGGGGCATCTGGGCCTCTTTCCCGTGGGTGCAGCCAGCAGGGCACGTCTCACCGATCTTTCATGGGCCACGCATGTGACACCTGTTTCCCAAAAAGTTGCTTCGCAAATAAAACGACGGATTTTTGTCCGACGTAATAAGTTGGACAATTAATTTTTCATGAAATATTCAGAAACTAAATCGGTCAACGTCAATTAAATCGTCGAACAACAGCTACTTGACCGGTATCTCCAGTCGGGCTTGCGAAGGTGGTTATTTGTAATTTTTAAACTTAATATACTCATTTTTCATGTGGCAAAAAAATTTGCACACTCTCGCTATCGTGACATAACTCAGAGTGAATATCAAGCTTTTGTTTAAAATAAAAATGACTTTCCAACAAAAGCATTTCTTGTTTTTACTTTTGCCCAGTTGCATACCACCAAGTCTGCTCATGTCTTTTATTAAGCAACAATGACCTTTGAAGAGCCATAATTCTAATTGATGTTTCATATCTGTCCTTGAAATACTTAAGGGACAAATTCATCGTCTTTAACACCAAAGGCATTGACGCCGATATTGGTATGCCCCTCAAATTTCAGTATTTTGCAAATTTGTAACTGCTTTCTTGTTTTCAATTTTTTACAGTAACGCATTATCAAACTCCAGTGTCTACAAGACGCTATGTAATCCTGATGCCTGAAGTCACTTGAAAAGGGAAAAGCAGAATTAACTTCTAGTACTGTACAGGCATGCTTGCTCAAACACGAGCAGTGGCGTTCAGAAGCCGGGAGAAGCGAACGGGCGACGGCCCGGGCATCCAAAGCAAGGAAGCATCCAAAGTGTAAAGCTACAAAAATTAGATTTTGTTAAAATGTTGTAGCTGAATGCTTCACCATTTTGTAAGGCTACTAACACAGACTGAATAGATCTGATGCAAACTTGCCCGAGGGGACATGCAAATCCAAGTGTTGTTTATAAATGACTTACCAAACTAAAATTTTATGAAAACTACATTTTTCTCTAATGATACAGTTTTATTTTAGAGAGACAATAATCCGAGAAAAATATAAAACTTGGTTAATTAAGAAATGACAAAAGTAATGGATTGGCTCAGTGCAAACAAACTCTCATTAAATATTTCGAAAACAAAATATATGTTGATTACAAAGAAATATGTAAGCGCAGAATCATTTGCAATAAATGCAAACGGTAATCGTGTTGAAGAAATTTGTGTTCATTCGTGTACTGGTATGTTCCTTGTTACAGCGGTGCATGCTTAGGTCTAGTGCGTTGCGTGTGAGAGTGAAGACGTTATGCAATACACAAAAGACTCTTAAGTGACCCGAGAAAGAGATGAAGCACTGCCATTGTTTTCTTAAAGCCTAGCACCCTATCTCTATTCCCTCTTTTGTAGGCTGGCCAATTCCTACCAGCATATCTGTGATCATCCACTTTTCAAAATATCTCTCGATTCTCTCTAAAGCCTGGCTTTTCAAACTAAGTGAAGCAAAAGGTTCGCAAGAGAGGTGAGAGTATGGCAGCGATATATTGTTGTAAAGTATCGAATGCATAGTTTTTATCATCCGCAAATTCATTGTCATTTGATTAGACACGCTTTAAGTGAAGCAAAGTGGACTGTACAGTTAACAAAAACTGAGATCTCTCCACGCTGGGAATCGGTGTACGAGCATATCACACTTTGAAATTACGCACGAGGCCGCTAATTTCGCGCCACTTTGCAACTCCACAACTCGCCAGTCAATTCTGCTAGAAAGTTATCCAAACCTTCAAATGACTCGGCGAGTATATGGGCAAATTATACTTTTTAAGCGAAACTCGGCCGGCTCCGAAGGTGTTAAACTTGCTTGTTTAAAGTTGGATTTATGAGTAGAGAACGCTTCATGTTGCAATGGTGTGTTGTCTGCTTGGTTGCATTTTTAGTGGAAGTGCAAATTGCGTCACCAGAATATATCATGTGTGGCACATTGGCGATAGATGCTTCGCTTTCGCGTGTTGAAAAAAGATCAAAATCTTACATGTAATCTTTAAGAAAAAACATCCTTTGGAGCTGTTAAAACACTTTCGACGCTATGTACCATACGTTCAAAAATCGTACTGTTTTCTTGAGTAGAGAGCCAAAATTCTTCCTGATGCGTACTTCATTTTTTTTGTCAAAAGTGTCATGCAAAACTCTATGCCCTTGCACGTACATTTTACTACGTTCAAGCCCCTTACTATTGTTGCATAACGTGGTACGAGACCCATACAGATTTTTGTTCCTTGATTCTCACTTGAGGTGAAGCTGTCGTGGTGTAATCCTTTTGCACGCGGCAAAAGTCTGGGAAGGTAGTTTTGGTGTGTCTCTATTTCTCACATTTCAAAAAGCAAAAGTTGGTAGAGGGTATACAATCAAGTATTCACCCTGAGCATCATCAGACCTCTGCACGCACCGGAACACGAGCGCGCTAGTTCAAGCATAAAACTTCTCGTTCTTTCGTGATCTAGCTCTTAGTATCGCTATATTGTGCACACAGTTTCAGAATGCGTTTTACCAGCATGCGTTTTGGCCTGAATGTGTCTTACTGGAAATGAATTGCTAGCACTTACCGACGATCAGAGAAAGGAACAAGTGTTAATGGCACTGTTGTCGTTTCACAGATTCACCCTTGATTTTGAGTTAACCCACATCCCTACCATTGACTTTGAGCTGGAGTAGGTCGTGAGTAGCGTAGCTGGCGCTGCCCTCACCTCGCCCCGTTGCGCTTGAAGTAAACACTAATTCTCTTTTGAACCAGAGTAAGTTGTGAATTGCGTAAATGTCGCTAGCGCCATTTCGCTTAGTGTAGTTCCAAGCATACGAATAATGAAATCCTCGAACGGAAATTAAGCCTGATAATGAAACAAGGCGCTGTCGTGGCCTCACTTAAACAAAAATGCGTTGATTAAATGTTGGTCGCTGATATATTGTGGTGGCTCGACGCGCATGTGCGCAATGCCTATTCGTTGTTGCTGCGTCCATTTCTGCAGTATTCCGTACAACGAACACAGTGTCGTCCGAAGAATTGTGTGTCTTTCCTTCACGTTCTCGACCAACGAACAATAAATCCTAAGCCTGCGTTTCGTGTCTCATCAGAAAACGTCAGAGTTTGTTGTGCAAGCTTCTGCCATCGCTTAGGAGCAGCCTTGCAGTGGATGCGAAAGGAAAGTCTGGTCAAAGTTTGCAACAAATCAACCCTGGATTTCGATACGCGCCAACGAAACGTTCGGTTTCTAAAACGTGTTATACAATTTGGGTAAACAATGCGAGGAGTTGCTGTAGATTCTTATTGCGAACAAAACAGCCACAATAATCGAAAACATTATTTTATTCAAGGCTGATGCGTAAGCCATCATCAGGAATAATTGAAATGCAACAGTTAGAAAGAAAACACAAGGATGCAGTTTTGAGGCATTCGTACTGTATTACGTCATAGAGACCATCATGTATTAAAAAGCAGTGAGGGGATAGATCAGTGTTTCCCAAAATTTTCGATTCCATCGCCCTCTTTTCATTTTCGACATGTCGTTTTCGACCCCCAATCCTGATAAAGCAAATACAGGGTAGTAAAGTTAAAGAACTTTATTTAAAGGAAGTATTAAATAGCTTAGCCAAGCCATTAAATAGCTTAAACGAGCAATTGTATTACGACGCTAATATTAGGTTCAGAATTCTTATGAGAATAATCCACACTGTAGCCTGGCGCACAGACGATCCAGAACAAAAATTTAACGGAAAAATTGCTTTTGCAACATCTTCCAACGATTTTCACAATAAATTAAAATTCGCAAGAAACTAACAAGTCATAATAGTAGGTTACTGAAGTTAACTCAGTGATCGATTAGTGGTTAAGACTTTTCGCCCCCTTGTGTGTTTCGTCCCCCTATTGCCCCCTTTAGTTTTTTCGCCCCCTTGCCCCTCAAAATCGACCCCAAGGGGGCGATTCCGCCCACTTTGAGAAACACTGGGATAGATGAACCATCGATGTTGAGATCTGTCTGGTGATGCTGTATCAGAAGAGACTCGAGTAGGTGAAGTTTCTTCTGACCGACGATTTGTATTCGTGTGATTCGGGTTATTAAATTTCTGTAAGTCTGTCCAATTTAATTTGACCCACACGTGCAGGTTAGTTTTTAGAATGTACTTGAGGGAGGAAGAGGATTCTGTTTGTCTTTATATGTAAAAGATTTTCTCAACTAATTACTTTCATGTATGAAACAAAACTGAAAGGGCATGACGGCATAGCTTTACAAGTCTTTGCATTTCTCGCCGGACTTCATAGAAAATTTGATCAACGTTCTGAAGTTTGCAGACATTTGTTGGCCAATCCCACGCACCGTTTTAACTTCAAGCAACCGGATATATTGGGGAGCATCGTCGGTTAGAAGAAACGTCACCTTCTCGAGTCTCTTCTGATACAGGAACACCAGCCAGATCTCAACATCGATGGTTCATCTATCCACTTACTGCTTTTTGTAACATAATGGTCTCGATGACGTAATACATAGGNATGCCTTAAAATTACATCCTTGTTTTTTCTTTCCANCTGCTGCATTTGATTTATTCCTGATGGTGGCTTACGCATAAGCCGAGACGTTGAATTAAGTATTGTTTTCGATAATTGTGTTATAAAATGTTCAACCAGTCGTAAGCAAACTCCTGTATAGCAGCAAGACTGAATAAGGATCCCTTGATTTCAAAACCACTGCATACGAAGACATGTTTTTTACAAAACTAAGAAGCTGAAACCATCGTGTTGGACCCATGCCGAACCAAGATCAATTTACCGAAAGAACAACGGAGCAGTTCAAGAAACGAACAGAAAAGACATAAAACGCGATTTTTTGAAACATTAAGGATGGGAAAATTGTTGTTCCCACAGTACAGATGGGCGTGCATACTCAGTACTTCGTTTGCAGCTCTGAACGTTCGCCGACACACATGCAGTAGGAACAAAAACTGATTTGTTTTCACGTGGGTTGCCTGCTAGATACATATCGAGTCGCATGGAGGAACAAGATCAGGTATGAGGTCATCCTGCGGAGCATAACGGACGAAGTTCTTTGCTTATTCATTTCAAAACAAGGGTTTGTTTTAACATGGACATGTACGCATTCTTTCAGAGTGTCATTTAACAAAACCATTTTCTAGAAAAGAGAGCTCAGGTAGTTGAAGTGTAGGCTGATCCCATGTTCGTTTTAAGAGTTTGTAAATGGAGATCAGCGTCATTTCAAAGTCTCGTCTTCCCCACTGAGTGTAATTGCAGATATCTTCTGACCTGTCGTGTAATTCTTTGCTAAATTATTCTGAAAATGACTTCTCACCGTTTTTTTCTTCTATTAGATCATACTCTTTGGTACAAGTTTAGCTGTCATTCACTTTATGTTTCACTTTATCTTGAAACCGAAAGTTTGAAGGAATTGAAACATTCTTCAGCCATTTAAGAAGGTTCTTACATTGTGCAAAAACCGGATCGCACAAATCAAAACGATTTTCATTTGGAATCCCGGATGAGAAAATAATAAAACAAATTCGGTATGAATACAGAATAAAATGGGAAAACGTTATTATGCACTGCAGTCGAATGCTGAAAGGTTTCGTAAAAGCTTTTAGCACTTTGTGCAGGCAACTTTATACATGGGGTCAAACTTAAGATTTTTGAATTCCCATGATGGTAGCAGCAATTACTGAAACGTGTACAAAAATGTCGTTCACATCTATTGCTTTGGCGGTTATTTTCATTATCAGGCTATTTTAAATTCTGGCTGCAAAATCCTGGGAAAGTACGCAATACAGTTGTAATTTAGCGCTGATTGGGAAGCACAGCTTTTTTCACTTGAAACAAACTACAAATTTCTCTGATTTCTAGAAAAAAATGTTTTTTCCCTACAGTTTTTACAGCGCAAAGCGAGCCTAAACATCATCCCTTGCTTTCTTCTAAATCGAAGCAGCAAAATTCTACCAGTGTCACAATGTTCATGGAACACTTTTGGGAAAGGTAGAATGAAAACAAATGTGAAACAAAATACAATTTTTTAGAATCAAAATTCAAAATTACGGTTGGAAAAAAGAATCCGAGATCAAAAGTACCACATTCATCCATTGATTTCATACCCGTTTTTCTTTGGGGAACACAGCGGCAGCAACCCTCGGAGGACCTGAAAAACCTCACGATCAACAGCAATCCCAGATAGTTCTGGTGGCTCCAAACCAAAACGGGGCCAAGCAAGGTCGGAGATGTAGTCACGCCACCTGGTGCTTGGACGACCTCTGAGCCGCTTTCCCGTGGGTGTAGACTGTAGACCGAAGGATTTATTTCACCATTCTTCCTTGGAACGTTCTGGACACATGGCCGAACTAACATAGCTGATTTCTCTCGATTCGGACAAGTGGGTTGACATCCCGGGCTTTACGCACTTCAGATCTGTGTTTTTTGTCACGAAGTGCCACACCGGGAACTTTTCACAAATATCCCATCTCTGCCGTTTGTTGTTTTTGACAGTATTTTTTCATTGGTGAGCATCGGAACAAAGGCCGATTTAAAATCTGAAAACTTTGCGGTGCTTGAAATATCCCATTTTATGACCACAGAGCAATACAGCTCACGCAGAACTGCGTTTGCTTTACCAATCCGTGTATCAATAGTTTTGTTCCGACTTCCATCACTCGTGAATACCATTCCAAGGTACTTGGACGTCTCCACCTGCTGGAGTGTATTTCCGCTCACTTGCAGAATACAATGCCTCGGGTGTCTTGAGAGGCACAATACCTCAATCTTTTTAGTGCTAATTTTAATTCCTGCTTGGTCGCATGCAGCAGAAAACCGATCAACTGCGTGCTGAAGACCCTGTTGAGAAGATCCACGCATGCAACACCAATTCTTCCGCAAAAAGCAAATGGTTCATCCTTTACTTTCCAACCATGACACAATCGTCGACTCCTCTGTGACTGTTTATCCCAGTTATGTCCTACCTGTGGCCCGCATGTGGCCCAGTCGAAGGTTTTGTGCGGCCCAGTTTAGGTTTCCGCTGTAGTAAAAGTATCCTACACACTGACAACCTGTCCTTATTTTGATAATCTTGAATTTGACATCAGTGCCACTTCATCACGTCTGTTGCCATTGCAGTTAGGTTTCGGACGCTTTCAGTATACTAGCTTAAGCTAAATTTAATATGCTAAGATCAAAGTAAGCCACTGAACGTTCGGTCGTCATTGATAAGTCATTCAGTGTGCTGCCCTGGTTAAGATAGTGATATAAATTCTGGCTCAGTAAGTCATTTTGTATGGACATAGTTGGTCTATCCTATTTATGTAAACCAGGGATCCCCAAATTTTTTTGGGAGAGGACCACATAAGCTATTGCTCAACAGTTCGAGGGCCGGACATCTTGCGTAATGTGATTTTTTCGGAATGTATTACAATCTACCAAATGTACAGATTTTTCGGAAATAACTTATTTTTTCATTATTGGGAAAATGCGTTTTGCGGCCGGGTGTAATGGCTTCGCAGGTCAGATTTGGTCCGCGAGCAGTAGTTGGAGAACTCTGATATAGACTATGAAGAGGAGTGGTGACAGCACACACCATTCTCCAACACCAACACTGAACGATTTTGATTTTACTCTGTCGACAGGGACACATCTTCTGAGCAGAAATACAGTTACTTGACGGCCAGCAAGAGGCATCCATCAACACCGTACTCCCGCAACACCCCCGAGAGCTTTTCACGAAGAACCCGGCCTATATTTTCCCGAGGTCGACAAAAAATGTGTATACGTCTTTGGCATGCTCCCAGGATTTCTTGAAAATTTTACTGGAGAATGGAAATTTGTTCTGTAGTGCTACGGCCGCGACGAAAAGCGGCTGGGTATCACCCAGCATTGGTTCAAATATTTTCGCGGCATCTTGGCATACACTCTTCTTGGGTGGCTACGCAAAAAGATGTCCTGGTAGTTGGTTCATTCATTCCTGTCTCCCTTTCTGTCTATGGGGATGATCAACTTGCCCATCTTGCGGTTCCCTTTCAAAACGCAATGCCACTGGACACACACGAGTCAGCCAAAACATCATGCGTTCTAAGCTCCCATAATTCATTATCAAACTTTTTGCAATTAGCTTTAGGCTCGGATTCAGCAGCGGCATCAGAGAGATTACTGAATATTGATGCACGGTTCTACGGACGCTTTCATCTGTGCCTGTGCAAAGTTAAAACATCCAGCCTGAGAAACGTTGCTGAGTTCTGTCAGATGAGGTAGCAATGTTGGCAAAAGGAAAGCACCATGTTGAACATTTTTGTGTTTTCATAGGTCGCCGTAAAACAACGCACATTGCCATCATTTTTATTTTCTGTTGTTTGGCATGCGCGCTACAACTGCCGAACTTTTGTCTTCATTGTAGTCTGATGCATAGCCAGGCAAGCCGATTGCAAAGGTGTAACTTTAAACGCTTCCATAATTGCATGAAAGTGCTTTCGCCGTTTCGTACACCATGCTGTACAAATCTGCAGCAGCATACAAACAGGCCGAAACGAGGCGGTGCGCATGTCAATGCACAGACACCATTCTTACAATTTTCGCTTCCAACTTCACAGACACCATTCTTACAATTTTCGCTTCCAACTTCTGCCCCAGCATCCGTTTGTTGCAATAGCCACGTGCAGGAAAACAAACTTTCATTAAATCGTTTTACTCAATACAAGGCAAAACCATATCTTGGCTTTCAGAATTCAGGTAGTCATTACAAAATTTTAGGGTGTCATTTTGACACCCAAAAACGGCTTAAAAATACACCGATTTGTTCTTTGATGTTTTGTGCATTCCTTCTGTGTGATCACAGGCAATATTCTATTCATGCTTCAAATCCAATGTACACTGATTATTTGCAAGCAGTCTCAAAGATTTACATGTTTTCTTACTAACATACATTGGGCTTATTTCAATTAGTCGTGGTTTGTAGTCGCTCCTGCGAACGCTCAACGGTGTTATTGTTCACCGTTAGTCTGTATGTATCGAACCATTTAATGTCTGCCTATATCAGGGGTGTCAAACATACGCCCCGCGGGCCAAATCCGGCCCGTTGCGTGGTTGGATCCGGCCCGCGGGATGATTTTGTGAAATAAAAACCTCTTTGTTTGCTTGAGAAGTCTGTCCAGTTATACTTCAATGACTAGTGACTATAGATTTCAATTACTTGCAACCTTAACGTAATTGCTCATATTTTATTGTTTTCCTCTGTTTTTTTCAGGTGAAAATTTCCCGTTTTCTGCATATTTCCTTTTGCATGTTCACACCGGTTTGATCTTTCAAACAGGTATGAACATGCAAAAGTTCAACTACTGTTGATAAAGTTTAACACTAGAACTCCGGGAAAAAACATACCTTGAGCTCCAGCGATGTCGATTTCGAAACCTTCNGAGTTCTAGGTACAACTCTAATTGAAATTTGCTACGTAAAGTTTAAGATGGCTAAGCNGAGGTGCCGNGCTAAAGCGTTTTTTTATTTACGTCGGGAAATTCAGAAGTTCATGAACAAAAATGCAAGCCAGTGTTAGAATTTCATCTCACAATAGATGGGAACCCTTGCCTTTATGGTGGATATTTCGCAGCACTTGAGTAATCTGAACAAAATGTTGCAAGGCTGCAAAAGACTTGTCACTCAGTATTACGACACCATGGGTTGCATTTAATTTGAAATTGTCCTTGTGGAAGACACAACTTTCCGGTGATGACACTGGTCATTTCCTTTGTCTAAAAAGTATGCTTACCACGGGACTAAACATTGACTTGAATC
>JGI24158J21664_10002516_pt1 | contig 22319 bp, 4 predicted proteins | sample Ectturendosymbi3_FD_21664 | JGI IMG/M metagenome (IMG submission 21664)
TCATTTTGTGCTTTGAGAGGCGTTTTTCCGAACAAAATAGTGTTATTCGCCTAAAATCAAACATTTTGGCCCCCCAAAAATTTCTGGGCTGGCTACGTCACTGCTTCCATCTTTTCAACAGGGTGAGAGCTGAAAACAAGTACGGGCTGGGGGATGCAGTCGAAAGTCCGCATATCACCACCAAGAACCCATTCAAGGTTCCGGGTCCACCCGGAAAGCCTGAAGCGAACAGTGTAACCAGCAAATCTCTTGTCCTGACTTGGCCCAGACCATCAGATGACGGGGGGTCAGAGGTCACGAACTACATTGTCGAAAAACGTGAGAAACATTCTGCGAAATGGTTTCGTGTCACGTCGCGTCAGATTGATGAGTGCCGTTTGAAGGTGACTGGCTTGGAAGAAGGGCGGGAATATGAGTTTCAGGTAATATTTTAAGCACCTAAAATAGATTGTGAGTTAGAATAACAAAAAACTTGTTGTTGCAACCGAAATTTCTTTCTTCTTTACTGTACAAACTTGGCACTTTTTAGCTGTATTAAAAGTAACAAATCTGTTTTACGGAATCTTTCTGCAAATGGTGTTTATGTTTGTGATAAAATGTAAAATATCTTTGCCGTTATTCTTAAAAACCAAAGCATGATGTGCGATGCAAAACTTTAACTTTGAGATTAGGTGACCCAGTCATGGTAGTAGAGAGGCCATGTTCAAGTGTGCGACACAGATGTTTTCATAACGAACCAAACTCAACTTGTTGCAGAAACACTAAATGTTTTTTCAGGTAATGGCTCAAAACCCCGAGGGTGTGGGTCAACCCGGTCCCTGCTCTGAACCCGTTCTCGTGCGTGACCCTATTTATCCTCCCGGAGAACCTCGGCTTGTTAAAGTCACAGACACCACCAGAAGCACAGCATCAATTTCCTGGTCTCCACCAACTTACGATGGTGGAAGTGAGGTTAGTGCAGAGATAATATAAAGGCCTGGAACTCCAGGTAACCAACTTTGCCTCTGACCTCCAGCAAATTTAACAAAACGATGCTAATCTTTATTGACCAAAGTCGGTTTTATCAATTTTTGCTTTTTGTTTCATCAAAAATTTGTTCCTAGCTTATTGTTACATAGATTTGTACTGTATGCCAAACATGATTTCCTAGCCGTGACAGGCATTTTCTAGTGCAAAATGATTTTTCCAAATTTCCATTGCAAACACTATGAAAATGTGAACCTTTCAAAAAATTATAGATAAGCCGCCATCATCATGATGTAGCTATCTTTAGCGTTGTGTAGCAAGAAGACAAGCAACAAGGATCTTGCGTTTGAACACAACTGACGAAATATAATGGGCTGTTGATGATAGGACCATTGTTCACACTAAACAGCTTAGTGATTTAGTTTCTCGCAGCTGAGATAGAAGCTTTTTTATTTAGTGTACAGTACAATGACTCCACCAAACTTTACCATTATTGCTCAGTGTTTGCAATCAAGTGTTTGTTCGAACAATAAACTAAAGCTTTCACAGATTTACAGAATTTCTAAATGAATAATTCGGTCCTAGGACTATGCTAAAATTGTAAACCTTCGGACTTTAATAGCAATTTGAAAACTTCTTTGCAGTTATCAAAATTTTGTTCTTTCTTGCGAAAACAACATGGTAATGCGCTTAAATTTTTTTGAGGATTTCTGTGTAATGCCACACGCATCACTTACAGTGTATGTACAGATTTTAAGGAAAAAGCGCAACTTTTATTGATTTAACAATGTTTGATGTTTGTTGTTCCCTTGTTTTGCAATCCTCAGACCTCTGGCATAGTTTTGGCATGGTGTAATGCTGATCTGACTTTGAAATTTTCACCTACAAGCAATAATTTGATAGACATTTAATTCAACAAAAATCCTCTCAGAGATCCATATTGAACGGAACGTACCTCATTTTATGACAACTTTTTATCTTAAAATCATCCTGGTTTGTATGTCATTTTTGAACTATTTTTAAAATTTTGTGTGCAGTAGTTCATTTCGGATTGCTAAAATCTTTCTACTGGCAGAGCAAAGAGTTGTAGAATATTTTTTTTCCTTTTCGCGCTGCAAACAGTTAATTTTGGCAAATGTTAAAAAACGTTTGACAAAGTTCCAATGGTGACATCACAATCGCTTGATTCTGTTCAACTTTTAAAACTACATTTTTGTTAATATAAGTGTGGTTCTGAGTATATAGAATACTTTGAAAAAGCGTTTGTCAAGCCTTGTGTTGGCTGTGCGATGTAGGAAAAATTGTTTCATGAAATGAAAATTAATCTGCTCCCTCTCTATCCTTTTTCGCGGGAAATACCGTTTTTTCCCAATTGTGCCGCGATTTTAAATATCAAGCTCTTAGTTTCATTGCGTTGCAGATTACTGGATATACAGTGGAAATATTGCCGGATGATAATGAAGCAGAAGATTGGATCACGTGTACACCAGCTCACGGTATAGCTGGCAATCAGTATACAGTCACAGGTCTTCAAACAGACAAGCCTTACAGATTGAGAGTTCGCTGTTTAAATGCAGCTGGGTTGGGAAATGCTGTTGATCTTGCTCAATCTATTTTCGCAAAAGACATTCAAATTGCTCCTGAGATTGAGGTTGATGCAGAGGTTGGACAGTTCGTCACTGTCCGAGCTGGAGCTCCGATTCGTCTTTCCTGCACCATCCGTGGCAGACCGCTACCGAGCGTGAAGTGGCAAAAAGAGAAGGGGACGATTAACGACATGGCTCAGATTGAAAACACAAGCTCATCGAGTTCCCTTTTAATCAACCATTGTTCTAGAGAAGATGCAGGCCGGTATTTAATGATTGTAGAAAACTCGTCAGGAAGCAAAACAGTCACCATCTCCGTAAAAGTACTCGACACTCCTGGACCTGTGAAAGAATTGAAGGTCATGGAAGTGACACGAGAGCATGTTCTTCTGAGCTGGGAACCACCAGTACAGGATGGTGGCTCAGTGATTACAAACTATGCCATTGGTAAACGGGAAACAACGCGCAAATCATATCAAATTGCTGGCAGCACTCAGCACAGGACTAGTTTTAAAGTGACTGGTCTTACAGAGGGCGACATATACTTTTTCCGAGTTGCGGCGGAAAACGAGTATGGACTCGGGGCACCTTGCGAAACCAAGCAACCTGTGAAAATATCTGAAGCTCCCAGCACACCAGAACGTCTTGATGTTGATGAAATTACTGACAATTCTGTTGCGTTGGCGTGGAGCAAGCCAGAACACGACGGAGGAAGTCAGGTTACAAATTATGTTGTCGAGTTCATGCAACCTGGTGCTTTCGAAGCATGGACTGTGGCCGGAACACCCAAAACTAACAAGTACAAAGTGTCCAAGTTGACAACGGACAAAGAATACATCTTCCGCGTGCGCGCTCAAAACGACGTCGGCACATCAGATGCTCGCGAATCAAATCTTGTAACTGTGAGAGAGATTGTCATTTCACCAACAGTAGATGCAAGCAAGTATTTCAACAACACTGTTGCTGGAAAGGCTGGTGCATGCATTGATATCCAGCTGCCATACACCGGGAGGCCGGTGCCTGCGGCGCATTTTCTTCGTCATGGAGAACCCCTAAAAGAAACAAGTCGGATTAATTCCAACACATCAGGTGGCTTGGCTAAATTAACTATCTCTGATTTAACTCGAAAAGATGCTGGAGACTATGACCTTGTGGTGAAAAACTCCGCTGGCTCAAAACAAGTCACCATGAAAATTCTGGTCATGGAGAAACCTTCACCACCCTCCGGTCCTCTGCAGGTCCGTGACGTAATGGCGGAAAGCGTCACGCTTGAATGGTCACCACCAACAGAAGATGGTGGAACTCCTGTTACTCATTACACTCTTGAAAAACTGGATAGTAGCTTAGGATGGGTTGAAATTTCCAGTTTTGTTGTGCGAACGTCTCAAAAAGTTACTCGTCTAGTAACTGGACAAGAGTATGTTTTCCGTGTACGTGCTGCTAACAAGTTTGGTTTGAGCGAACCTCTTGACTCTGAGCCAGTCACTGCGCAGCACCCCTTCAACCCTCCCGGTCCACCAGGTGTGCCAGTGCCTGTTAACGTATCGAACGATGCTATAGTTATTGCGTGGCAAGAACCAACCAACGATGGTGGATCACCTATCATTGGATACCATGTCGAGAAAAAGGACAGGAATTCGATTATGTGGACTAAAGCCAACAGTTATTCTGTGCGTGAGACAACCTTCAAATGTGGCAATTTGACTTCTGGACTGAGCTACGAGTTCCGCGTCACAGCAGAAAACCTGGCAGGGTTGGGAAAACCGAGCAAAGCATCGGAAGCTGCGGTTGCCCGCGATCCGATCGAACCGCCCAGGAACGTTCATGCAACAAAAGTTAACCGGACCAGCATTCGCTTGGAGTGGAAGAAACCTGAATACGACGGCGGGAGCAGGATTACCGGATATATCGTAGAAAAGATGGATGTACCAGGCAAACGGTGGGCAAAATGCAACTTTAACAAAGTGACTGACTTAACATTTACAGCTGATGGCTTAAGCGATGGTTCAACATATGAATTTAGAGTTTTGGCGCTGAATGCGGCCGGAAGTATGAGCAAGCCATCGGTCTCAACTGGTCCAATCACAGTGCGAGATAATGTCGAACCTGCCAGTGTTGATGTTGATGCGCAGTATAAAGATGTGGTTGCGGTGAGGGCTGGTGAAAAACTGAACATACACGCGTATATCACCGGAAGACCTACTCCATCTGTGATTTGGCAAAAAGACGGCAAAGATTTTGAACCCAGCATGCGGATGAATATTGTTTCTACGGAAGTATCATCGGATCTAACAGTCAAGGATGTCACTCGTCTGGACACTGGTGTTTACACGATTGTTGTGCGCAATGCTGCCGGAGAAAGATCGATAAGCATTAATGTACGCGTTCTTGACACACCAGGACCTTGCCAATCATTCAAAGTCACGGGGGTAGCAGCATCCACTTGTCAGTTGTCTTGGCAACCTCCAACAGTTGATGGTGGTTCAAGAGTCACTTCCTACACTGTTGAAAAACGCGAAACGTCTAGGTTGGCATGGACCACAGTTACATCATCTACGGATATGACACATCACAAAGTGGTTGGTCTGATTCTTGGAAATGAATACATATTTAGAATCAGAGCAGAAAACAAATACGGTCTCGGCGAATCTTTAGAAACGTTGCCTGTATTGGCTGTTGATCCCTTTGTGGCTCCTGATGAGCCCAGAAACGTGCAAATTGCCAACGTGGTGAAAGACAGCCTTACAGTGACGTGGGAAAAACCAGAATCAGATGGAGGCGCTGAAATTATGGGGTATATTCTTGAGCGAAGAGAGAAGGTATCGCCCCGGTGGTTGCGAGTAAATCGCCGCTTGGTGTCTGACACCCGGTTCAGAGTTACGGAATTGAAAGAAGGTTCTGAACACGAGTTTCGGGTTTATGCTGAAAATCGTGCTGGTGTGGGGTCAGCAAGCAGCCCTAGTGGCTTTGTTTTGCTCTGCGATCCAATCTATCCTCCAGAGCCTCCTGGTATTCCACAGGTAGTTGACAGCAGCAGTACGTCTGTTACATTGAAATGGAGCCGGCCAATGTACGATGGTGGATCAGAGATTATTGGATATTCAGTCGAGTACGCCAATGTAACTAACAAGGATGAGTACGAAGAGAGCGAGTTGGAATGGATTACAGCAACTGATAAATCGAAATTGAAAAGTACATTGCACACAACTGTTGGTTTAAAGCAGTCAAATCTCTACCTATTCCGGGTTTGTGCCCACAACAAATCTGGGTCATCTCTGGCTGCTATCACACCTGCCGCAGTTGCGCCTGTTGAAAGGCATGAAGCACCAACGTTTGGTCCAGAGGTGGATCTCAGGAAAACAGTTACTGTGCGAGCCGGCGGCACTGTTCGGTTGTTCGTTCCAATCAGTGGACGACCTTCCCCGAGCGTTGTGTGGTCGCGAAAAAACAATGGATTGAAAGACCGCGCTGTTATCGACAACACCGATTCATCAACAACATTCATACTTGACAATGTGAGCAGGAGTGATTCTGGTAAATATACGCTGACTCTTGCCAATGAAAGTGGTTCCATTTCAGCTTTTGTCATGGTGAAGGTTCTTGACAGTCCATCCGCCCCAGATGAGCTAGTGGTAACAGGAAAATCAAAGAACGTGATTTCAGTCTCATGGAAACCTCCAGAAAATGATGGAGGAAGCCCCGTGAATAACTATATACTTGAGCGTCGTGAAGCCACTAAAAAAGCATGGTCGACCGTTGAAACAGCCTGCACGCGCACCTCATACAAGTTCACAAAGTTGAACGAAGGCTTTCTGTATTTCTTCCGGGTTATGGCAGAAAATGAATATGGAGTCGGGCCACCTGCACAGACAGAAACTCCGGTTAAAGCATCTGAAGAACCCGGACCTCCACGCTCACTGCAGTGCACCGAAGTCACGAAAGACAGTGTCACATTAGTTTGGACGAAACCTGATTATGACGGAGGAAGTGAAGTCGTAGAATACAGTATTGAGCAGCAATTGAAAGGCTTTGATCAATGGACGAAGGTAAAAAGTGTTAAATCATCAGTTCACAGCATGACCGTTAAACCATTGACTGAAAACCAGCTCTACACATTCCGTGTAGCTGCTCGAAGTGATTCCGGTTCTAGCCTTCCAACTGAGTTGTCAGGTTATGTTCTTGTTGCGACTCAGACTGCATTGCCAGATGCAGATCTAGGAGGCTTTTCTCAAAAAGTCGTTGAAGGTAAAGCCGGTACTACGATACAATGCCAAGTCGTTGTTAAAGGGAAACCTTTTCCCGAATTGCAGTGGAAACGAGATGGAGAGGAAGTAAAAATGACCAGCAGGGTCAATTACGATGTGGTGGCAGGCATTTCTACCTTGACAATCAAAGATGCGGAGCTGGAAGACGCTGGACTCTATCACCTTGTTATGGAAAACTCTGTCGGTGGCAAAATTGTTCCCATACACGTTCGAGTCCTGGACAAACCTGGTCCGCCTAAAGGCCCTGTTGTATTCTCCAATGTCACAGCAGACTCCTTGGCTATCTCGTGGAACCCTCCAGAAGCAAATGGTGGAGCTGCTATCAACAACTACGTTGTCGACATGCGTGAGGTATCGGGAGAAGCGACTGAGTGGAGAATGATATCAGGCTCAACAGCACGAACAATTCTCAAAGTGACAAGATTGAAAGATGGTATGGATTACGCTTTTAGGATTCGTGCTGAGAATCGTTTTGGTCTTGGTAAAGCTTTGGAATCACAGACTGTAACAGCCCAATTCCCGTTCAGCGTACCTGCTGCTCCAGGTGCACCCAGAATATTGGCTACCTCACGGGAAACTATAACAATTAGGTGGGAAGCACCTGCAAGTGACGGGGGCTCACCTGTTTTGGGATATCATGTGGAAAAGAAAGAACGAAACTCAATTCTGTGGACTAAATGTAGTAAAACACTACTGCCCAATACAGAATACAAAGTAACGAACTTACAGGAAGGTTTGGAATATGAGTTTCGCGTGTGTGCTGAAAATCTTGCTGGAGTTGGAAAATATAGCCGTCCATCTGAGTCTGCAATGGCTCGGGACCCTGTTGACCCACCACGTGACCTTGATGTCGTAGGCGTGACACGTTCAGCTGTTCATCTTCAGTGGAAGAAGCCTGATTACGATGGAGGGGCAAGAATCACTGGTTACATTATAGAACGATGTGAGGTTCCCCATGGACGGTGGCTAAAATGCAATTTTAGCAACGTTTCAGCCACTGACTTCAATGTGGAAGGGTTGACAGAGGGTGCAAAATATGATTTTCGCGTGTATGCCAAGAATGCTGCAGGTGCCTTTAGTTCTCCTGCTACAACCACTTCATCAATTCTGGTGAAGGATGAGTCTCTTCCTCCTATAATCGATATGGATTGTCAATATAAAGATGCTGTGGTTGTCCGAGCGGGCAAAAACTTTAAGCTGGAAGCTGGTGTTCGCGGCAAACCAACACCTGGCATGGTTTGGAAAAAAGATGGTATTGAAATGAATTCCTCATCTCGTGTTTTGTTGCAAAATACCGGCATTTCATCAAGTTTGCACGTACTGGATGCTACGCGCAGTGATAGTGGGATCTACTCCCTGACTGTCGAAAACAACTCAGGATCCCGCTCCCTCTCCATTCAAGTCAAGGTCTTGGACAAACCTGCTGCTCCTTCCGGACCTTTGCAAGTCACTGGCGTCACAGCAGAAAGGTGCACGTTGACGTGGAACCCACCCGAACAAGATGGCGGTGCACCAATCACTAATTATGTTGTTGAAAAGCGTGAAACCAGCCACTTGGCCTGGATTCAAGTGAATCCCTGCGTACAGGGCACTTCTTGTAAAGTTGGAAAACTGTTACCGCACAACGAGTACATATTCCGAGTTCGAGCAGAGAACAAGTATGGTGTTGGTGATCCTCTTCAGTCAAACGAGATGACAGCCAAGAATCCTTTCACAGTTCCCTCTGCTCCTGTTGGTTTGGATGTTTCCTGCATCACAAGAAAAACAGTAACTTTGTTGTGGTCAAGACCAACTAACGATGGAGGTTCCGAGATATCTGGCTATATAGTCGAAAAGAAACAACATTCTGGTACCCGGTGGATTAAAGTCAATCGTCAGCCTATCATTGATCTCAGGTACAAGGTTTGTGACTTAAACGAGAACCAAGAATATGAATTCAGGGTATGTGCAGAAAATGCTGCTGGAATGGGAGCTTGGAGTGACTTGACTTTACCTGTATTGACAGAAGACCCAAAATATCCTCCAGACGCTCCTATTTCTTTTCGTGTTGATGACACAAGCAAATCCTCTGCCTCACTTTCATGGCTCCCGCCAACTTTTGATGGAGGCAGCGAGATAATGGGATATGTAGTGGAAATGAGCTCTGCCAAAAGACGCCGCTCAATGTCGCAGTCATCATCTTCCACTGTTGCCACAACTCATATGCTAACAACGATTGACGCAGTTGAAGAACAATCTCTTATGGAAGATGAGGAACACGTTGATGTCAAGAGAGAATGGCTCAACATATCTGGAAAGAATTTGCTGCGGGACACCTATTACTGTGTAACAGGCTTGCGAGATAATATGGGATACCTGTTCCGTGTAGCAGCAGTCAGCAAAGCTGGCACTGGAACATGGGCAATCCTCAGACAACCGGTAATTTGTGTTGAGCGAAAAGAAACGCCAGATTTGATTATTGATGAGACTGTGCAACGGAATGTAACAGTAAAAGCAGGCTTTCCTTTGAGGCTAAACCTTGCTTTTAGAGGAAGACCACCACCACAGGTGACATGGTCAAAAGCCGATACAAATGCAGAAGTGCTCAAGCAACGTGCACTGATTAACACCACAGAGTATACCACGTCGTTGCTTGTCAACGAGACGGACAGAGATGATTCTGGTAAGTACATGGTTATCGTGGAAAACTGTGAAGGATCTAAGGATTTTACATACACTGTGAAAGTTGTTGATACACCAGGACCAGTCAGCAACCTCACAGTGACTGACGTCACGTGCGATTCGGTCACACTTAAGTGGTCAGCACCAGAAAATGACGGTTCTGCTGTTATTACTAATTACGTCATACAAAAGCGAGAAGCGTCGCGTAAAGCTTGGATGACTGTGTCTTCGGATTGCACCAGGCACTCATACAAAGTAACTCAGTTGAACGAAGGCGACTCATACATGTTTAGAGTGTTTGCTGAGAATGCAAATGGCTTGGGAAAAGCAAACGAAACTAAAGAAGCTGTGAAAGTTTCGATGACACCATCGCCTCCAACAAAGTTTCAAGTAACTGGTGTGACTAAGTCGTCAGTGACACTTGCTTGGAACAAGCCGGACCACAGTGGTGGAAGTGAAGTGACTGACTTTTTGTTAGAAATGGTCTTATCAGGATTTGACAATTGGCAGCAGTGCAAGACAATCAATGCTTTTTCTACTACAGTAAAAGGGCTGGAAGAAGGTAGAGAGTATTTGTTCCGAGTCAGTGCGGCCAATGAGAAAGGATTGAGTGAACCTTGTACGTTAACATCACCCGTCACTGTAAAGGACGTTGTCACAGAACCTGCCATTGACCTGCGTGACTTACCAGTGGGTGGTATCCACGGAAAAGCCGGATCTGACTTGAGCTTTTCTATACCAATTAGTGGGAAGCCTGTGCCAGACATAACATGGAAAAAAGATGATGAGTTGTTGAAGCAAACAAGTCGCGTGTTCACCTCGAACACCGCTGTTGATACATGTATTGCCATCAAGTCGTGCAAACTGGAAGATTCTGGTCAATACCAGATCACTGCCAGCAACGTGTGTGGAACTAAGCATGGCAATCTTAGTATTACAGTTTTGGACAAGCCTGGAAAAATCAGCGACCTAAATATTGACACGGTTGCAGAGAGTTCAGTTTCACTGTCTTGGCAACCTCCTAGGGAAGACGGTGGTTGTCAGATCAGCAACTATGTGGTTCAAATGCGTGAGACGGAAGTGGATAACTGGACTGAATGCTCTGCCACTGCCGTTAGGCCAAGAATCAAAGTCCCTAAGCTTTTGCTTGGAAAAGAATATCAGTTTCGGGTGGCAGCTGAAAACCGGTTCGGGTGTGGTGACTTCGTTCTGTCTGAAAAAGTAGTTGTCAAGTTTCCATTCAACAAACCTGGCCCGCCTGGAATACCGGTGGTTAATGCAGTTGGATCTGATTACGTCTTGTTGCGATGGCATGAGCCAGTTCATGATGGAGGAAGTTCTATCATCGCTTATCACGTTGAGATGAAAGATAGAAATAGTATTTTGTGGAGAAAGGTGAACCGAACTGACATTCGTGACACTGCTTTCAAAATAACTGGTTTGCAGCCTGGGTTAACTTACGAGTTCAGAACTTACGCAGAAAACGCTGCCGGTTGCGGAAAACCAAGTCAAGCAAGTGATCCAGTAATCGCCCGAGATCAAATTTCCCCTCCAACAGATGTTGAAGTTGCTGGTGTATTAAGAACATCAGTTGATTTGACCTGGCGCAAACCAGACAATGATGGTGGTGCAAGAATCACAGGCTACATTGTTGAAAGGCGTGAGCCGCCTACAGGTCGCTGGCTCAAATGCAACTTCAGCAATGTTGTTGAATGCGCGTATAGTGTTAGCGGTCTGATGGAAGATACAACTTACGAGTTTCGAGTGATCGCTAAGAATGCAGCTGGCTCTGTGTCCGCACCCAGTGTGCCAAGTGCACCCGTCACCTGCAAAGATTCGTTCAACCCACCACGCATAGATCTTGCCAAAGAATTACGTGATACTGTTGTTGTAAAGGCTGGAGAAATTGTAACTCTGTCAGCAGATGTGTATGGGAAACCACTTCCTTCAGTCACTTGGTCTCATGACAGTGTTGAACTTGAACACACTCCAAAAACGGATATCAGCACCAGCAACAGCGTGACTACTTTAAAAATCAAAGATGCAGACAGAGACGACAGCGGTGAGTACTCCCTGCACCTGCAAAACAGTGCTGGTTCGAGATCGATAAGCATTTGTGTAAAAGTCCTTGACCGACCAGGTCAGCCTGGTGGTCCTTTGGCTGTTACGGAGGTGACTTCGGAGAAATGTCGTTTAACATGGAGACCCCCTGAAAACTGTGGTGGGGCACCCGTGAAGCATTATGTGATTGAAAAACGCGAAACATCGCGACTATCATGGACATTGGCTGCTGACAACGTGGAAGGAGTGACTGTTAAAGTCGCACGTTTGTTGAAAGGTAATGAGTACCTGTTTCGTGTGATGGCGGTTAACAAATATGGCGTTGGAATTCCTTTGGAGTCTTTGCCTGTTTTGGCAAAAGATCCATTTTCATGTCCTTCTGCGCCCGGCCGACCACAGATATCTACTGTTCTGCGGAACTCTGTTGTGCTGACATGGCAAAGACCAACGTCAGATGGTGGTAATGAAATCACAGGTTACCATGTTGAGCGCAAAGAGAGAAATTCTGTTCGGTGGACTCGAGCAGTGAGGCGGGCAGTCACAGGCTTGCACCACAAAATAACAGGGCTTAAAGAAGGATCTGAATATGAATTCAGAGTAGCTGCGGAAAACTCTGCCGGTCTCGGCCCTTTTTCTGACGAAAGCTTCTCTGTTATATGCCGGGAACCAGTGTACCCACCTGGACCAGTGGGTATGCCGAAGTTAGTTGACACAACACAAAGAAGTGTTACGTTAGCATGGGCTCCACCTTCTTTTGATGGAGGTTCAAAAGTGTCGGGCTATCAAGTGGAAGTCTGTCCTAAATATGCGGAAATTGAGGAGTGGTCAAAATGTACTTTGCAGGGTGGAGTTAAAAGTACTGAGTTCACGGTGTCAGATCTGCAACCCAACAAAGAGTACAAGTTTCGCGTTGCGGCGATCAATGCGAGTGGTTGCGGCGAGATGACGCAAATGCCAGTTGCTGTGATAACAACAGACAGATTAGAAGCGCCTGTGATATCAGCAGATTGTGATTTACGAAAAAATATCACAATTAAGGCTGGAAACTCTCTTCGCTTGTATGTCCCATTAAAAGGCAGACCTGCTCCTACTGTGAGATGGAACAAAGAAAGTGAAAGAAGTGTTGGTGAGCGCACACAGATAGACACTAACGAAGCAGGAACTACTTTATACATACCTGAGTGTCATCGCGATGATTCAGGAAAGTACACACTGACACTGGAAAACAGCACAGGATCTGCTTCGGGAAGTTGTTTTGTGAAAGTCCTTGATACCCCAGGTCCGTGTCAAAATCTTTCTGTCAAGGATGTTGGAAAAGACCATGCCACCATCACATGGAACCCGCCTGTCAATGATGGAGGTTGCGTCGTTACAAATTACATCGTCGAAAAGAAGGAGATGGGTCGGAAAGCCTGGTCAACAATTACTACCGGGTGTCAACGAACTCATTTGAAAATCACTCTTAGCGAAGGGCTATCGTATCTGTTCCGCGTCATTGCTGAGAACGAGAACGGGATTGGTGAGCCTGCTGAAACAGTATCTCCAGTAAAGGCTACTGAAGTACCCGGTTCTCCTGACTCCTTGGAAGTGGTTGATGTTACGAAGTCTTCCGTGAGTTTGCGCTGGTCAAAACCAGATGAGGATGGAGGATCTAAAATTCTTGGTTACCACATCGAATCTCTTGAGAAAGACCAAAACAAGTGGATCAAGAGAGCCAGTGTGTCAGATTGTTTTGCTGTGATCAGCAGTTTACGAGAAGGGCAAGAATATGCGTTCCGAGTGGTGGCTGTAAACGAAACTGGAGCATCAGATCCAAGAGAATGTGCTTCACTTGTGATGGTTCGTGATTCGTTTGTTCCACCATCGTTGGATATGAGTCAAATACCACGTGGAGTCGCTCATGTCAAGGCTGGCGCTAACCTTGATATTCGAGTGCCATATGCAGGCAAACCATTACCCAGCATCAAATGGTTCAAAAACAGTGCCCGTTTGAAACCTTCCAGTCACTGTGATTTAGAGAGTGAAGACACTGGAGTTGCTCGGCTTAAAATCCATTCAGTCAGTCAAGAAGATGCTGGAGAATTCGAGTTGGTTGCCGAGAACCAAGCAGGAAAAAGATCGGGTTTGATTAAAGTAGTAGTCCTGGACAAACCAGGTCCAGTTGAAGATTTGCAAACGGGAAATTTCACTGAGTCGTCTGTCGTGTTGTTATGGCAACCACCGTTGTCAGATGGCGGTTCAGCAATCAGTTGCTACGTAGTAGATTTGCGGAGTGATGAGGAACCAGATTGGAAGATGATATCTTCGGCTATTGTGCGAAACACTTTTAAATGTAGCAAGCTCCAGACTGGGAAGGAATATACTTTCCGTGTGAGAGCTATGAACAGGTTCGGATTAGGTCCTGCTGTTTTGACGAAACCAGTATTGATTGAATTGCCGTATAAAGCACCTGGTGCACCTGGACCGTGCCATGTTTCTCAAGCTTCCAAAGAAGCTATGGTTGTTAACTGGCAAGAGCCTGTCAAGAATGGTGGCAGTGAAGTTATTGGATATCACTTGGAAATGAAGGAGCGGAACAGCATACTGTGGAAAAGAGTCAACCGTGCAATCATCCGAAACACGCACTTCCGCGTCACTGGGCTCCAAGAAGGGCTTGAATATGAGTTCCGGGTTTTAGCTGAAAATGCTGCTGGTATCGGCAAACCGAGTCAACATTCAGAAAGTGTGTGTGCCCGTGACCCAGTGGACGTTCCACGAGATGTCGAAGTAGATGCAGTGACAAGGTCCACCTGTTTAGTGCGTTGGAAGAAACCTGATTATGATGGTGGGCAGAGGATTGTGGGATACGTAGTCGAAAAACGTGAACATCCAGAGGGAAGGTGGGTTAAAGCATGTTTCAGTGTTATTCCTGACAACCAATTCCTAGTTACTGGATTGACAGGAGGATCGGAGTATGAATTTCGTGTGATTGCCAAAAATTCAGCTGGAATGTTAAGTAGCCCTTCTGCTAGCACAGGGCCAGTCAAGTGTGAGGACAACTTCCAGCCTCCGTACATCACGCTTGATCCTCATCTACTGGACCAAGTCAAAGTTGCTGCAGGATCTACCATTCGTTTGCATGCTGCAATTTCAGGGAAGCCAGATCCAGCAGTGACATGGTTTATGAACAGTAAAGAAATCAAGACTGGTGCTCAACGCACCATTGACACTACGTTTGAACACAGTACTTTGCTTATCAAGGACTGTTCACGGGCGGACTCTGGAAACTACACTGTTATTGCACAAAATGCATGTGGTGAGAGATCTGCTCAATTAAAGGTTCTTGTGTTGGATAAACCTGGGCCTCCTTCAGGACCTTTCCGATTTTCGCGCATCACTGAATCTCATGTCACGTGCTCTTGGGATCCTCCGCTGGAAGATGGAGGATCGAAAATATTACACTACATTTTGTCAAAAAGGGAAACGTCTCGATTGAATTGGTCGCTAGTAACAGAGTCAGAACAGTTGACCTCCCACACGGTGCCACGACTTATCAAAGGAAACGAATATCAATTTCGGGTTCAAGCTGTCAACGAGTTTGGTGTGGGCGAACCCCTTGATTCTGAACCGATTGTAGCCGCAAATAGCTTTACAGTGCCTTCAAGACCAGGCATGCCTGAAGTCAGCAACGTTAGCAGTTCTGGATGCACTGTGACATGGAAACGCCCAGACAGTGATGGTGGAGCTGAAATTGATGGTTACGTCGTGGAACGACGTGAGCGCAAAAGTTCCCGATGGATACGTTGTGGCAAGCAGCTGATTAGAGACTTGCGTTCTAAAGTAAGTAACATTACAGAAGGCAACGAGTATGAGTTCAGAGTTGCTGCTGAAAATGCAGCTGGACTTGGACCATTCAGTCTCCTGTCTCTGCCTTGTGTGATAAGAAATCCAATTCAGGTTCCAACTCCGCCTGGCAGTCCTAAAGTGAGGGATACGACACGGACATCCGTTAGCCTTGCGTGGAGTCGACCTGCTCATGATGGTGGAAGTCCAGTAATTGGGTACCTCGTAGAGTATGCAACTGTAGATAAAAACCGAGAGGCAGAGGCTGAGGCGAAAATAGACACTGACGAGCAAGTTCAATGGAAAACTGTCCAAAGCAATGTTTTGCAAACAAGTTTCACAGTTGGAAAACTTGACCACGAAACTTCTTATCTTTTCCGCGTGTCGGCGTTGAACAAAGGAGGCATCAGTGAACCTGCCCAAGTGACTGGATCAGTGAAACCTGTGGAAAAAATGGAAACACCTGATTATGACCTTGACGCAACTCTTCGAAAGACAGTCATTGTAAAAGCTGGAAAAACAATCAATGTTAGCATTCCAATCAAAGGACGTCCTGCACCAAATATTCAGTGGAAAAAAGATGGTGTCGATGTTGCTGCTAACCCACGGATTCACGTAGATAATGTTGATGGAAAAACTATTATGGTTATTCAAGATTGCTGCCGGGATGATACTGGAAAATACAACCTCAGTCTCGAAAACGCCAGTGGCGTAGCGAGCACCTTTGTCAGCATTCGGGTTCTTGATATTCCTGGTCCTCCAGCTGCTTTGTTTGTTAAACAGGTTACACAGGAATCTGTCACAATTTCTTGGGAACCACCATTGCTTGATGGCGGTTCGGAAGTGTTAAGTTACCATGTGGAAAGACGAGATGCAACTCTCCGGTCATGGACAAACGTATCACGTGAATGTAACAAACTTTTTTACAAGATTGAAGGACTCAACAAAGGAAAAACTTACCTATTCCGTGTAATGGCACAGAACGAATGGGGGGTGGGAGTCCCACTTGAATCGTCTCCTGTCACAACAACTGAAATTCCATCTCCGGTCAACAATCTGCGTATTTGTGATGTCCTCGATCGATCAATATCATTAGTATGGGACAAACCAGACAGTGATGGTGGGTCGCAGATCACAAGTTACCACGTTGAGTACTTGCTGGCTAACTCTGACAACTGGACGACGCTCAAAACTCGAAAAACTGCTGTGACAGTTGAAAAATTGCAGACTGGAGAGCAATATGAGTTTCGAGTGGCTGCAGAGAATGAAGCAGGTTTGAGTGAATGGCTTTCATTAGGCCCCATCACTGCTCGCATGCAAAAAATTCCTCCCGATGCTGATCTTAGTTCAATCCCGGATAAGGTTATCAACCTCCGCGAAGGAAGCAGCACACGACTGGATATTCCCCTCTTCGGTAAGCCCATGCCGTTGGTGAAATGGAGCAAGGATCTTATTCCCTTGAAACAGAGTGAGCATGTGGTATTTGAGCGAAACAACGATATTGCCGTGATCATGCTGAAAAATGTGAGAAAACATGTTGCCGGCCAATACGTCCTGCACTTGGAAAGTTCTGGGGGTCGCAAAGACATTTCTTTCAACGTAAATGTTTACGGAAATCCTGGAAAAATAAAAGGTCTGATTGAATTTCCTGAGATAAGCGCAGAGAACATTGTTTTGAAATGGAATCCTCCAGAAGACAACGGCGGGTCAGAAATCACCAATTACATCATTGAGAAGAAAGACACCAGCAGCAACGTTTGGTCATCTGTTAATGCCAACTGCACCCGCACAACTGTCAGGGCATCCAAATTGCATCCTGGTACTGAATATGTTTTCCGCGTTGCAGCTGAGAACAAATACGGAATGGGCGAATTTGTTGAATCTATGGAAATTGTTGCAAAATACCCATTTCGACCCCCATCAGCTCCACCACAACCTGAAGTAATTGAAACTACTGCTGACACAATGACAGTTACTTGGAAAGAATGTCATTCTGATGGAGGTTCGGAAATAGTTGGCTACAATATTGAAAAGAAAGAGCACAATGCTATCTTGTGGACAAAATTAAATGCTTTACCTGTGCGTAATAGAGAATATAAAGTTACTGGTCTCACTGAAGGCCTTGAATATCAGTTCCGAGTTTATGCAGAGAATCTTGCTGGTTTAAGCCCTCCCAGTGAGTCCAGTAAACCGGAACGCGCTCGTAATGTTGTCAGTCCACCTTCATGTCCTGATTGGACAGACATCACTCGAGATTCCGTTACTCTTATCTGGAAACCGCCCAAGCATGACGGTGGCAGTAAAATCATTGGTTACAACGTGGAAAAAAGATCTGGGGAAGATGGAAGGTGGTTCAAATGCAATTACACGAACGTGCAGGAATGTGAGTTCACGGCTACAGCGCTCAATCCTGGCGAAAAATATCAATTTAGAGTTTATGCTCGGAACGCTTCTGGCACCGTTAGCAAACCTTCAATTCCCAGCGCTGAGATTGTATGCAGAGATGATTTCCAAGCGCCATCCATTCAGCTTGATCCTGATCTTTACGATGGTGTCAGCATTCGTGCTGGAGAAAAACTTCGCCTGAAAGCTGTTGTCACTGGCAAGCCTCATCCCCGAATCATCTGGGCTCATAATGGTCAAGACCTTGTTGCCAATTCGCAAGTCGAGATAAGCAATATTAAAAACACAAGCACAGTATCAGTAAAAGACACCAGTCGCTTGAATGGAGGAACTTATACCATTTCCGCCCGTAACCCATGTGCAACAAAAGCAATGGACATTCAAGTAACAGTTCTTGACAAACCAGGACCACCAGAAGGGCCTGTCAAGTTCACCTCTCTATCTAAAGAAAAAGTCACGTTGTGGTGGAACCCCCCGAAGGACACTGGTGGAGCGATTGTTGACTGTTACATTGTTGAAAAACGTGAAACGACACGATTAAATTGGGCAATGGTATCACCAAGTTGCTCGTCAACCAATTGTACCGTCACTCGGTTGATAAATCATCACGAATACCAGTTTCGCATATCAGCGCAAAACAAGTATGGCATCGGAGAAGCGCTTTTATCGGAGCCCGTTGTTGCTAAGATCTCGTACACTGTTCCTGACCCACCGGGGCAGCCTCAGTGCTGCAGCTCCTCTGCAGATTCGATAACGATCAGCTATGCCCGACCAAAAAGTGACGGAGGAAATGAAATCATTGGTTACACTGTGGAACGCCGTGAAAAGAAAAGCATGCGATGGTTGACAGTCAACAAGAAACCTGTGAACGACCTTCGATATAAGGTTTCCGGTTTAACGGAAGGCAACTCATACGAGTTTCGTGTCTACGCTGAAAATGCTGCTGGTTTAGGCAAACCTAGCGAGACGTCATCTTTGATTGTGTGTCGTGAACCAGTCAGTCCACCAGGCCCACCAAGCATTGTAAGGGTCTCTGACACAACCCGCTCTACTGTTGCCTTGGTCTGGGCTCCACCAACCTTCGACGGTGGAAGCCCCGTAACAGGATATGTAGTTGAGGCAAAAAAAGTTGTTCCTGATCAAGATGGATCTGAATGGATGCGAATTAATCCAGAGTTGATTCGAGCATGTGAGTACATTGTACCCAACTTGGAACCTGGCGCTGAGTACAACCTTCGAGTCAAAGCAACCAATATCGGTGGCGCGGGTGAACCCGCTGCACTTTCTGGTAAAATAATGGCGACTGACAAGCTCGAGGCGCCAAATGTTGAAATCGGTGCGGACTTCAAATCTCACTATGTCGTAAGAGCTGGAACTGCTCTTCGAATATTCATTCTCTATCACGGCCGCCCCATTCCGAGCGTAACGTGGTCCAAACCAGACACAGAATTACAGGATCGGGCTGAAATCCACACTACAGCCTACAGCACTTTACTACTGATTAACGCAACTACTCGGGAAGATTCAGGAAAATACACTGTTTGTTTTGAAAACAATAGCGGTGAGAAGAAACTAGCTATTACTGTTAAAGTTCTTGATTCACCGGGACCTGTTGGACCCATTCTTTGCAAAGAAGTCACGTGCAATTCTGTGACCCTCAGCTGGGATCCACCATTGATTGATGGTGGGTCGCTAGTTAAGAATTATTTGATAGAAAAACGTGAAGTTTCCAGAAGAAGCTGGCAAACTGTTGCCACAAAATGTTCGCGCACTTCGTTTAAGGTTGATAAGTTACAGGAAAGTGCATCGTATTTATTCCGTGTTCTGCCTGAAAATGAATATGGGATCGGTTTGCCGAGGGAAACAGAGAACCCAATCACTGTCACTGAAGCACCATCTATTCCTGAGAGAGTAGACATTGAAACGGTTAGTTTTTAATACATGTGTTTGCAAACGATTAAACATGATAAAAAATTTTAGGTGGGAACATTACTCAACTGTTTTTCTTTTCTCAGGTGACGAAGAACTCCATACAGTTGTCGTGGAGAAAGCCTGAATTCGATGGCGGTAGTCGCATAAACTCTTATGTCATTGAAATGCTGGATAAAGAATCTGGAAAGTTTCGCACTTGTGCCAAAGTGAAAGGTTCGGTCTTCCGTCACACCATCACGGGTTTGAAAGAAGGGGCAGAGTACGAACTGCGGGTCCGGGCCGTCAATGAAGCTGGACCAGGAGAAGCCCGCGACGCTTTCTCGTCTGTCATAACGAAAGACGAGCAGGGTGAGTTGCGATTTGTGAACATCTAAGTTTTTTAAAACGGTCTTTGAATGACTTGGTGTGACAACTGTTTTTCAGAAATGCCGGAAGCTGACATGAAAGGAATTTACCACGGGACTCTAACAGTTAAAGCTGGAGAACCAATACAGATATCAATCCCGATTACCGGCAAACCACCCCCTAGCGTGACTTGGACTGCTGCTGGTGAACAACTTGAAGGCAAGTTCAAAACGCCAAAGCTAAATTAAATGCGAGGTTTCTGCTGAAAAACTTTAAACTAAGCTCCACCCACCATTGATGCAGATGGCGGACGCATTTCTCTGGTAACTGCTGAAGACAAAACTTCGCTCAGCATCAGAAATTCTACTAGATCTGACGCTGGAACTTACTGTGTCAAAGTAGAGAACGTGGTTGGCGAACGAGTGTATGGCGTAGATGTGAATGTTCTTGGTGAGTAAAAATTTTATGAAAATTGTCCCTCCTTGTAACAGTGCGCTGAACCAATCGTTCAAACATGAAATACCCCTGGTGCGAGTGTAAAGCAAAATCAGACTTTTGTAAGCAGTCAGCAACAGTTCTACTGGTAGTAACTTAAGAAAAGTTTCATTTTTAGATAAAGATATTTATGAACTTCGATCTCAACTTTTTTTTCGCTCTACGCCGGTCTTCTGCACACATTCGTGATGAGTATCAAAATACCCGACAAACATCGCGTTTTCGTGGTCTGCGAAAAACTTTTTTACATTAATTTTAAAACCCGCAGTGTGCCGCTCAGTGGGTTGCACATTTGTTTCTGCTTTTTCTACCGCGTATTATTTATTTCAAACTTTGTCTGGTTATGTGGATGCCGAAAATTCCACAACTTAAGCTGTTGTCTAAACCAATTGATTATGCAGGGACGTGCAAACACTGTTGAACGCAAACCGTCACAAAATCGTGTTTCAAATTTAACAAGTCTTGACACTTACAACGTTTTCACCTTGATTTGCAATTGAATCTGCAAACACTCTTCTCAACATAACTAAGCTCAAGCAGAACAAACCATGAGAACTCAGCACTTGTTTTCATTTGACGCTTCGTCATGATTTTGTTTCATTGTCGCTGACAATTACTTTTAAAAATATGATAACAAAAGGCCGGTTTATTCGATCGTTAATCAGTAATGTGTTTTAGTTGCATGCCTTTTTACCTTCTCTGATCAAATTAAAAAACTCTGTCAAAATGCGATGTTGGACCTGATCATCAAAATCAGTGAAGCAACACGACCCGTGCTTTATATGATTTTATGTTCAAAAACGTTCATGTATCATTTTTCATGAGAGTAATTGGCACTTGTTCAAACAAATCATTTATTCTTCCTAGATATTCCCGGTCCTCCTAATGGACCAATCAGGTTTAGCGACGTCACGGCTGATAGCATCACGATAGCATGGGAAGCGCCTTCTGACGACGGAGGGGGCGATATATCAAACTATGCTGTAGATTATCGAGAATTCGGACGCGCAACCTGGTCAACCGTGACCACATGCACTACCAGAACTTTCATCAAAGTAAGAAAAAAGTTTAAAAATAGCACCGATGCAGTGGACGTTCGGTGAGCGTTGCCTGCAATCTGCGTTGCGCCATGATGTTAAGGACAACAAGGCATCGTAGACATGCCGGTGCAAGAAGTATATGAAAAACGCTTGTACATGAGCCCCACTTAAAAGCACTAGTGTTCCTGTATGCTTTCGAGGAATCAATCGACTGCCATCTGCTTTCGTCTTTTTGCGATGATTCAAACTTGCACATATCTCTGTTCAAGTATGTACTTTCCACGATGGGTGTAAGCAACGAATCGATCAGCAAATTTTTAATAGGAAATCGATTTCACGTAAAATTACGCATCCTCAGTCCTGAAAAGTGCAAGCAAAGCTCACAGATGAAAAGTTGAAAGGCTGAAGTAACAGCAGAGAAAAAAACACAAACTCAAGACTACAATCAAAAATTCGTAACACAAGCTCATAAATCATAACATCTTAACAAACTGACTGACGTCAAGAATACTAGTGGCGGCAAAAAGAAACTGTGACTAATGAGATAAGTGTTTACTAAAAAATTAAAAATACGTTTACTCAAATAAATAAGTGACATCTAACTAGTTGACGCTAATGGCTGAAAAATTCTACAACTAAAACCTAACTCTTGGTGAAATGACTAACAACGGTAGAGAAAAATAGCAAGCCATGTGCGGGCAGTAAGTCTCTGGGGTACGCATTTAAACCTGCCACGAGTTCGC